>ULSP01064666.1_pt1 | contig 12765 bp, 10 predicted proteins | sample 1956811 | NCBI WGS metagenome assembly ULSP01 (sample SAMEA4835711, study PRJEB28245) | human gut metagenome | biome: gut microbiome; material: fecal sample | place: Denmark | collected 2008
TCACCATACTGTGATGCCTGCTGGAAAAACTCCACATGACCAGAATGTAGCAGGTCATAGCAACCGCTTACAAAAACTTTTTTCTTCATTATGATTATCATTAATAATCGAAGTGCAGATAATCATCCTCATCTAGCTGATTACCTATCTGCATCTCGATAAACATAAACAGAGTTATTTCAATTGATTATTTAATTAATTTATTTTTTATATTTTAGCCTCCAGAAAAAGTGCCATACCCTAAAGAATGGCTCACTCATAGCCTCAGCAGGAAAAAACCTCACGAGCCTCATATTCTTATACACCCTTTGGAGATTATGTCCAACTAATGAATCTACCTTCTCTTTTAACTCAAGCTCGCTAAAGTTCTCAAAGGAAAGCCGCAAGCATCTCTAAACGGGCGATGCTCATTGATTATTTTATTCCATGAATCTTCTTCCATACTGCAAACCACGTTCTAAACAAAGGTTCACTCAATGCCTCTGTAGGATAATGCTTCACGAATCTGAGATTTCTGAGATTCATTCTGAAGTAACGATGCATCTTACTTTCACCGATCTTACTACCCATCCTATCATCATACTGTCCGAAGTTTCCTCCTCGCATGATTTCAGCAAGCAGGAACCTACCTTCCCTTTCATCCATCGGCGCAATCATCCTATCTTCTGATAGCCCGAACACCTCCTTCATCACGAACATCACAGCCTGAGCAAACTTCCATAATCCAAGATATTTCAATTTATGCCGTAAGGCATCCAAATCTGTGTTAATCTCTGTCATCTGTGGGAGACTTTTATTAGAATCCGTGAGATTTGTGAGATCCGTGTGCCACTTCACTAACACAAAGTAGTAATCCAGAAGCTGTCTCAATCCGATACCCTCCGTAAAGATATGCCGATACAGATGAGAAAGGATATAGATAACGTTGAATGAAACCTGAGGCACATGAATCTCCCCATAACCATCAGGCAATGAACCCCGATGATTACACTGTTCGCCCATCACTTCTTCAAACCACTTCTGCATTCTCCGATTATGAATCGGACAGAACATATATGAAGGAGTAAAATGCGCCTCTATTGCCGTTTTCATCACAGGGAAGTCTACATGGTGATAACGCATCACCTGATTCGGACACACCTTATTTATATATTGCATCACTCGTTTCCTGCCACCAGTGAGATAGATGTCTATATCTCCAGGAGTACGCATATAAGGGTCAGGATAAAGCAACGCATTACCTTGACCTTTCAAGATGCAGTTAGCAAAGCCCTCGTTCTCGAAGTTTTGGCAAACCTTCACGGAATCCTGAAACAGTCTGATATTCTGTTTTCGTATCTGTTCCGCCATCACCATCCATTGCATCAGTAGCTTCTGCTCTGGTGCCAACTCCTTTGGCAATCGCCGGATGCCATAAAACAGAACGCCAATCAAGGCTTGTTTCTTGGCAATGACATATAGCACTTTCCAATCCGCATCCTTTACCGAGGCAGGAATATCCGCCACAGAACTGATGCAAAACTGTAAAAAATCAAAAAATATTCGTTGTTGTGAAACCATTGTTATACTTTTGCACACATGAAGCATTTTTTCAGAGTCATCACATCCTATATTGTAGCTATTGGCTTATAGCCAATAGCCATCTTATACAATATCTTTCGCAAGAAATAGTTTTTCCTTTGTTAGAAAACTATTTCAAATCTGTATTATAATCCAAAATTTTATTGGCAATAGCCGTTTCTAAAACAGGACTTGCTCCATTTAATGAATTTCCGTACATTCCAAGATAGTACTTTGCCCTAGATATTGCGACATACATTCGATTATGCCATGCAAAGTTAGTAAACTGATAGTTGCCTTCTTTTACATTACTACTTGGTGGTACTCTACCTTTATCTACGCCTATAATAAAAACTGCATCAAACTCAAGACCACCGACATAATCAATGCCACTAACTATAAATTTATTGCAACTTTTTGCCTTTGCTACTGTATTATAGTCATTTCGACTTTGCAATTCTACGTATGGCTTATTTGCATCTCTTAAATATTTTATAACTCCATTATTCAATAAATAGTCATCTGTTACAACTATTAAAACATCAGATTTCCGTATTTTCTTATCAGCACAATATTCTTCAGCCTCATTTATAGCCTTAGTAACCATAGCATCGTCACTTACATAAAGCGTATATGATGAACGTTTACATTTCTTTTCTTCATCAGAAGTAAAGCAATAAGAGCAACAATCTAATGGATTTTCAAAGTGAGTAAACAAACTAACATTAGATGACAACACATTAAATGCTAAATTTACAATATCTGGAGAAGATCTAAAGATTGTTGTCAACTTCGTTTTATTAGCCTTACTATCCTCTAAAGAAATTAAATCAGCATCTGAGAATCCTACTTCACCGACATATTGAGACTTATCAAGGACATATACTATATGATTTTTACACTTTGGCTTATTTAGACAATGAAAAACAGAAAGTTCATTAAAGTTAAATAGATGAGCTTCATCTACGAAACAAGCATCATATCCTTCCTTTATACTCCTTCTCTTCCATATCGGAGTATCTAATTGCCCTAATGCTGAAAGGGTAATATCATCAGTATCAAACAATCCACTATGTTCCAAAGATTCTTGATATTTTTCATAGACCATGTACATGAAAGTTTTATCTTCATTTGTAATCAAAGGCAAAGCTATTTCTGGTCTTTCCAATTGATTGTATTTATCTTGATTACCATCAGCACGCCCTTTTATAATCACAGAAATTTCATATTGCATCATTTCTAATATCAAGTTTTTAGGACTTGTATTGATAAATTTTGCAAATGAATGAGAGCATATAACCTCGAATCCCTTCCAAGTTTCACTTTTAACTTTTTCATAAGCTTCCTCTATCATCATCAATTGATAACCTTTAGAGATACCTGCATCACGATCTATCACTTCCGTATCATATATGACATTGGCTCCAAGATTTTCTTTACTCCATTCTTGTAATGTTGTTATCAATATTGAAACATCAGGATGAGCATCTATAGTTTCTTGGTGTTCCTTAAATTTTGGATACATCATAGAAAACAAATCTATGATTCTATCTTTGGTTGCTATAGAATGAGTAATAAAGATTATCTTATAAGACTCTTTTCTCGAAATATTTTCCTCTATTAAATGAATACAGCGTAATATTAAAGAAAGGGTCTTACCTGATCCTGCAGGTCCTTCTAAACGTTCAGCTCCTTTTAAAGGTCTTAAAATAAAAGTTCTTTGCTTTTTTGTTAAAAACTCATTCCAATTTTGATAAGGCATTGGAGAGTTTATGGAGAATTCTGGTGCACTCATTGCTGAAACAACCAAACTTTCAACTTCTTGAACTTTATTCTGTCCATGTTGCGGTTCGATTTCATTCAAAGCCGACACAGCCTTGTTCAGATTTGTCTGGATAAAATTTCCTGTATCAGTCCCAAAATAAAATGCAACTAAAAAGTTTTGATTTTTTCTGTTTTGTTTAGTTGAATTTTTATCTAATAGCACCTTTACAACACCTTTTGTTGCAGTAAAAGGATAAGGATATACAATAGCTTTATCTGTTGAAAGATCATGTTCACATGGTGCTAAAGGTTGCTTATCAAAATAATGTATGGAATACTTAATGGTTTTTTGAAAGATTGTGATTACAGATTCTTCCTTATTTTCAAAACCAGTAAATGTATCTAAATCAAAAAGTAAGCCTTGCTTTTTGTCTATATTTTGTGTATAGAATATAACACCTTGGTTATCTGTAAACACAATATTTATAACTGGATGACTCCAATCACAACTTTTTTGCATGAGAATTCCACAAAGTTGCTCACTCTGAGAAAACTCTGCACTTTGAAACGTTCTCCCTGATGCAAACTCCAAGAGAGCATCATACGTAAATAGTATATATTTAAATTTCATAATGTATCATTTATTATTTGGGTTAATTTTTCTGTGATTTGAGTCTTGTTTCTATCATCTACACCTATTCTGCAAAAATTATAAGAAAATCTTTGCATGATATGCTCGATAAAAGGAGATGCCACTTGCGTTTGGATATAGCATTGTTGCTCATCTATGAATCTCAAATCATCATTTCTCTGATTCACCATATTCGCCTTCACCCCTTTACTAATAAGAGTTGCTGTATTATAGCCTATTCGTTTTAACTCTCTCAGTAATATGATTTTATAAGAATGGCTATCTTTCTCCCAGTCCTCCACTAAATAATAAGCTGGTAAAGAATCTTTTGATAAATTATCTATAAGTATGTTTTTGGCATCTTTACCCTTTATATACTTTAGAAAAGCTTCACAGTCCATTTTAGCTCCAAAATAAGCATTTACAGAGTCCATAAATGACGAGTAATTATTTTTTACTTTTATAACTGCTGCAGCCATTTTTTCATAGCTATCTTTGCTTGAGATATTAGAAGGAATTGAATATTGCTTACATTGTTTTTCAAATTTACTTTTTTTATTATCAAACCATCTTGTAAAAAGATAATCCTTTCCATCTTTCAAAATCCAATCTTTGAAATCAATAATTGGCAGATAATGGACAAAACTAACCTTTCCATCATGAGCTAGATCACACCTAGGGGTTATAACAATTCCATTTACCTGACAGTCATGATAATTATCTGCTACACAACAATTTATGATTGAGCCTTGAGTAATGACTCTAGGCATTATATAGAAACTACTCATACTATAGAAGAAATAAATTGAAAAGCATTCCACAATTCATCCTTAGCGGAAAGGATCTTTATACACACCCAAGAGCTGCTTACCGAAGTAATAGAAGAACTGCATGTCATCTACGAAGTAACGCTTGAAGAGACGCTTTGGCTCTATACAGAAACGATAAAACCATTCCAATGCAAGTTTTTGGAAAATCTTAGGAGCTCGCTTGATATTTCCTGCTTCAAAGTCTATAGTTGCACCCAAAGCCATAAATACATCAATGTTAGGCAACTGATCCTTATACTTATAAATCCATTTAGTTTGTTTTGGATTTCCCAAACCAACTAAAACCACATTAGCAGACGATTTACTAAGCATATCCACTATATGCTGGCATTCCTTCTCATCCTTCTCAAAACCAAATGGAGGAGAATAAGTTCCAACAATAATGTCTCGTCCTATACGTTTGTTAATTTTTTCTTTAGCTACATCAGCAACACCTTCTTTAGCGCCAAGTAGGAAAACCTTAATATTTTCATCCTTAGCATGATAATCGCAATACATTGGGAAAAAGCTAGATCCAGGAATAGCCTCTTTCAATGGTTTGCCTGCAATAGAAGACATTAACTTAACCACCTTACTGTCACAAATAGAGAATTCTGCTTGTGAAGCATACTCATGAAACTCTTTATCATGCTGATGCTTCATAATATCGTCAATATTTGGAGTGACAAGAACTCCATGGGTTAAATTCTCCAGCAATTCTTGAGATGAGAGATTGTCAATTCTCACATTTAACAAATGAATTGATTCCATAAATTATCTTTTTATTTATCGATAAGAATTTGATTCAATACTTCCATTAAAGTACCAGCTTTATTCTCTTCCACCTTGATGCTCTTCTTAACTCCAGCATTCTCGCCAGCTTCCACATCACGATGGCTATCACCAATCATATAAGATTCAGACAAATCAATGTTGAAGTCTTTAGCTGCCTGCAACAGGAGACCAGGCTTTGGTTTGCGACAATCGCAATCTATTTTGTATTCTGGGCGTTCTCCTTCGAATCCCTTGTCAGGATGATGAGGACAGATATAAATACCATCAACATAAGCACCTTCCTTACCCAAGAGGGTTGCCATCTTTTTGTGTATCTCGTTGAGTTCTTCCCATGTGACCTCTCCTCTTGCTATCACAGGCTGGTTTGTGACAACAATTGCCAAATATCCACTTTGGTTAATAAGCTTAATTGCCTCGGCTACTCCTTCAATCAGTTCAAAGTCATCTATATTGCGAAGGAATCCCACATATTTATTGATGGTTCCATCACGATCAAGGAATATGGCTTTCTGCTTGTTGGTAAGATTCTTTGCCTGAACAACACCATTTTTATAATCAGCCTCCACTTGAAGAAAACGCTCTGGCGTACCCATGTCCTTTACATACTCAGGACTGTCATAACAGAACATCATGTTTGAGCTACACAAAGGTTTGAGTATCTGTCGGTCCAAGTCAACCTTTCCTTGCGGGAATCCAGACTCTTTGTTGATTTCAAGAGATTGCAAACCAATATCCAAAGCCTCGGGATCTATCACATGAAGACCAGCATTCACTCGATTGTCATACCACTGTGGACGTTCATCTTCCTTGGCAAGCCATTTCTCTACATGACCGTTTTCATCAGCAATAATCAATCCACTATCGTATGGATGCGAATTAGGATGAGTAAACAGAGTAACAAGCCCTCCATGATTCTGATGAAATGCAACCATACGATTGAAATCAACATCGAATGCTGCATCCGCATTCAAGAGAAGGAAAGGCTCATCACCTATTTTTTCCCTCAGTCTAAACAAAGCACCAGCATTGCCAAGAGGAGACTCTTCTACAAAATAATCAATCTTTGCTCCAAACTGACTGCCATCTCCAAAATAGGAAATAATCTTGTCGGCTAGATAACCTACGGTCAAAATGATATCTTTAAAACCTTGCGCACAGAGAGATCTTATTTCTCTTTCAAGAATAGGCATACCCGCCACAGGAATCAGTGGTTTGGGTATGTTAGGAAAAAGTTCAGCGATACGGGTTCCTCTACCGCCCGCCATAAGTATTGTTTTCATACGAGTTTAGTTTTGAACACGAATCTCTCGAATAATACGAATAGATATTAATCCTTGCGATTCGTGTGAGTTTATCAATTTCCAAAGAATTTTTCTTCCAACATCAAGCACAAGCAATGGTATACAGGAAGATGAAGTTCCTGAATCTTATAAGTCTCAGTCTCTGGGACATGGATACAGACATCTGCAAATGTTTCCAATCTGTTTTCGTTCTGACCAGTCAGACCAATCACCTTCAAGCCCTTAGACTTTGCAGCTACTGCTGCATAAAGAACATTCTTACTATTACCAGAAGTTGAGATACCCAAGAAGACATCCCCAGCTCTACCCAAGCCATTCACCTGCTGGGCGAAAATCAATACCGGAACGGCATCATTCATAAATGCGGTAGTTAATGAAGGTTCTCCAACCAAAGAGATGGCAGGAAGCGAACCTTGCAGATGATCAGCCAACACAGTACCCATCTCCGCATCAATCTGCATCAATCGGTCAATCTGAGCTGCATAAATCTTGCGCTTCAGTCTAAACTCTTTCATCAACTCGCCCACGATATGCTCAGAGTCAGAAGCAGAGCCGCCATTGCCCGCTACGAGCAATTTGCGACCTGCCGCATAAGCTTCCTCTAATACCTGATATGCCTTCAAAATTTCCTCCTTACAGCTATCCAACTGAGGATAACGCTGCACCAGTGTTTCAATATGCTTTTCCATGAAGATTTACCTTTTTACTCTTTTACCTTTCAAAGAAGTAACATCGTCTGTTGGATAAATCTTCCAGCCATGAGCACCACCATCAGAGAACTGGAATGGCATCACAAAACCATTGAGTTTCTTTAAAGCCTCTTCCACTTCCTTCTTACGGGTAGGTTCTACCACGAACATAATAAAACCACCACCACCAGCACCAGATACTTTGCCTGCCTTAGCACCAGCAGCCATAGCTACATCCATAGCCTCCTGAATCATAGGATTGGTGATGTTATTTGCCATCTTCTTCTTGTTTTCCCAACCTTCACGGAGAATGTCAGCAAATCCATCAATATCACCCTTCAAGATAGCAAGTTTCATATCCTTGGCACTCTGCTTAATCTTATGCATAGCTTCCACAGCATCATTGTCACCATGAGAGGTATTCTTCTTTTGTTCCTCAATGATGGCAGCACTACTACGGCTTTTACCTGTAAAGTAAAGAAGCATACTTGCTTCCAACTCATCGATAATCCATCGCTTAATCTTTAAAGGATTCACGATTACAATATCGTTCTGCAAGAACTCCATGTAGTTGAAACCACCGAAAGCAGCAGCATATTGATCCTGCTTACCACCAGACAATCCCAAATCCTTACGCTCTATCTCATAAGCAAGACGGGAAATCTCATAATCACCCAATGGTAATCCAAGCCACTCTACAAATGCCTTCAGGATACAAACCACCATAGTAGATGATGTACCCAAACCAGAACCTGCTGGAGCATCATTATAAGTGGTAATCTTGAAAGATTTAGCACCAACGCCAAAATCTTTTACCACACGATTATACACACCCTTAATGAGACTTGCCTCACCATCAATCTCCAGACATTCAGTCATCGGATAACTCTTGTTGCAATGCGCATCATACGCATTGATAGTTATCTGATTGTCATCAGTCTCTTCGATTGTACAATATGCATACAAATTAATTGTAGCATTCAATATCAAACCTCCGTATATATCGCTATATGGCGATACATCAGAGCCACCTCCTGCCAAGCCAAGGCGGAGAGGTGCTTTACTACGAATTACCATATATTTAAATTTGTTATCATTAAAAAATGTTTTGCATAAAAAGGGAGGCAAAAACTCTCTCCCATTCACTATAAATCTTCTCGGCAGAATATTCTTTGCTTTTCTTGATAGCAGCCAAAGCCATTTGCTCACGTTTACCATCATCCGTCATAATTTTGGCAATCATACCTGCTGCTTCATTGGCATTATATCCTAGCTTATGATAAGGAAGCACGATACCATCCTTGCCACCATCAATGATATCACATACCGCAGAATAGCTGTTATAAACGGCAGGAATCACACCAAAGCTCATACATTCAGCAAGCACCAATGGAAAACCTTCGAAATCAGATGCAAGGAGAAGAATTGAAGCACGCTTGTAATAGTCTATCGGCTTTTGGAATCCCTCAAAAGAAACGCGTTTCAAACCTAAACATCTTATATGATTCTCCAAGTTTTCTCTATCTTCACCATCTCCAACAATGGTCAATCGCCAATCAGGAAAACATTCTTCCAGATAGTTCCATGTATCTATCACACGATATACTCGTTTCTGCACGAAATCCAAGCGTCCCACGTAGATTATTTTCTTAATTTTAAAATGTATAAGAGAGAGCATTATTTGCTAGAATTGCCCCCCACATTCATTTTATCGAGGTTTTTTTTCCATTGAGAATAGACATTCTCTAATGAAAACAAGTTACTCTTCGAGATGGCATTTTTAGATAATTGCAACCATCTTTCTGGGCATTTCATTACATCAGCCATTTTCCCAGCCATCTGTGCTGCATCATAACCTTTTTCTGTCATTGGTAAAATGAAACCATTTATATTATCGTCAATAATGTCATATACAGCAGGATAACTACCATAAACAAATGGTACAACACCAAAAGACATACCTTCAATTATAACCAAGCCAAAACCTTCAAAATCAGAAGTAAGTAGTAACATAGAAGCACGTTTGTAATAATTCAAAGGCTTTTGGAATCCCTCAAAAGAAACGCGTTTCAAACCTAAACATCTTACATGATTCTCCAAGTTTTCTCTATCTTCACCATCTCCAACAATGGTCAATCGCCAATCAGGAAAACGTTCTTCCAGATAGTTCCAAGTATTTATCACTCTATATACTCGTTTCTGTACAATGTCTAAACGCCCCACATAGATAATTTCCTTTTCCTTCTTATCTACGTCCGTGATCTTCTCAGATTGAACACTTCCATCAATTGTGATTGGATTTGTTTGAGCCACGAGCTTTGTTGGATTCTTAATCCCGGTAAATTTCTTGAATAATTCAATAAAACTTGGAGACAATACTTCATATACATCACTATGTTTATATACATAGCGCATGGAATAACTTGTTATAGACTTAACCAAAAATCTTTTTACCTCTAATACAGAACGTAAAAGTGGATTCTGGCAACGCTCAATAGCTTGATCACACGCTTTCAGTTTTCCATTCGTATCAACCTGATTGTGATATACAGAAATAACCTTCACCTTTAGCCCTTTACGAGCTTGATTAATTACTCGAATAGGAAGGAAAGGCAAGCCCCATTGGTTTATAACCACCTCTATCTTTTTATCAACGAGGAGTTGGCGCAGCATAGCAATATTCTCCCGACTATTCTTATAGCCATGAGCTATATATAAAGGTATGTCCTTTGGCAATTGCTTTTCTAGAATATCATCAGCTCGATAGAAAGAGAAGATGCCTACTTGATGACCATGCTTAGCAAAAGTCTTAGCCAACGTCATCGTTACAACTTCAACGCCACCTATTCCAAAAGACTTAGTTAAAAAAAGAATGTTCATATGATTAAAACAATTTCTTATTAATGTTTCGCAAGTTGACATTTATTCACTTGCGAAACTTTAGTAATATATTATATAGGTACTGCCATACGGGCTAATGGTGATTTACGACCCTTATACCTCATATTATGAAGCATAGGTAAGTAGTAGTTGTTGTCAAGACCTGAGAGCCTTAGCATAATCCCTCCAATCTAGACACTAAGTCCTTCATGCCGGCATAGTCAAGCCCACTCTTCTTGACAAACAAACCATCCGTCGTTTGGATGGTAATGAGTATACCACCCTTCGACTTCTTTGCTTTTGGCTTGGATGCTGGCTGAGATGGGGCTTCAACATCATCTGTCTCTTCATCTGCAGGTGCTCCTTCTATCTCAACAGGGATAACTGTATCCTTGGCATGCTTCTTGAACCACGCATAGAATTGCTTGTATGGAACACCTTGGTTAATACAAAAGGAATTAATTGAAATTCCATGTGGCTCCTCTTCCGTCTTGTAGCGAAACCAGAATGTCTGAAAGTCTTAGTCGCCGTACATTATACTTACGTTTAAAACTACTAGCGACAAAGTGACATCTTCTTTATCAAATCACCAAATCCGTTTTTGGATGCTTACTCTACTTACAACCTTAAAAGTATCTATGTTTAATTTTATATAAACAAAAAAGAATGCCCATTTTTAGACAATGCAAAAAAGCTTTTTCCTTTGGAACTGCATAAGATGTTAATATATCAAATCGCTCTTTCAAGGATGATAGATTATCAGTAGATAAACCTCCTATCTGAAAGATTGCTATGCAATTATCGCATCTCCTTGTTTTGATACCAACGTAATAAGCATTATTAATTAAATCAAAATCTGCAAGTATTCTATACTTTAATTTAAAACCACCCAATTTTTCAATTAAGTTTCGTTTCATAATTATAGCCTGATGACTTGCGCCTAAAGAAAATGGCATACAGTATTCAAAGTTATCTGGTGGAACTTGTTTTGTTTTACCATTTGCATATCGTCTAACGATACCTCCATAAACTAAATCAACACCATCAGATTTTGAAATTAAAACAGACAACCCGTTTGGAAGTAGTTCATCATCAGCCCCTAGATAATAAATCCACTCACCATGAGCAAGCCTCCATCCTTTATTAAAGGCATCATATACTCCTTTATCGGGCTCTGAAAATAATTGAAAACGAGAATCTGATTTAATAATTTTTTGGACAATTTCGATGGTTTTATCTTTTGAAGCACCATCTATAATCAAGCACTCCCAATTCTCAAAATTCTGTGATTTAACACTTTTCAAGGCTCGTTCAATCGTTGCCTCTGCATTGTATGCAGCAATTATTATAGTAACTTCTACTTTCATTATTGTATCCTTTTTTACTATTAAAAAACTTATAGAAAGTTATATAAAAAAATAAACCTGTTCCCCAAAAATCATAGCTAAAGCTCATTAATATAAAAACTAAAGCTAAGAAATACTTTCCCTTCATTTGATAGACTTTAGAAACATATGAAGATGTACGAAATAGATTATAATAAAAATATAGCCCAATAATCAACCCATATTTAGAAAATATCTGCAATATGCCATCTGAAAGCCAAACATCAAAACCTTTAAAAAGATTTTTCATCATATATGAATTTTCATTTATATTATATCCTAAAAGTGGATCATGAAGAAAGTTTTGTATCTCTAGATAAAAACCTGTTATTCTTTGTGGAGTTATAGAGGTAGTTCCCCATTCTGTAAAAGAGAACATCATATTGTCAATTTCTTGGTTGTAATCCAAATTTTCTAATATTTTATCTCCTATAAAAGGGAGAGCGATAAGCGAAGGGGATACCAACACCCCAATAATAAGAAGAATTATTTTAGAACTAACAGACTTATTATAAAAATAAAAAAGAAGGACTCCCGCTAAGACCACAAAACCTGTTGTAGAAAAAGTCGTAATTAAAGTTATTATTAAAATCCATAAGCTTCTATTTTTTATAAAATTTATATCTAAGTTATGATTATGAAGATTTATAAAAATACCAAAAACTATAAAAGAAGCGAATCGCCCTGCTTCCCAAGCAAAACCTAAGTTACGATGAAATACTCCTGCCATTTGATGCCCATAACCAACTAATATAAAGCTGGAATTCACTAAGCCATCCGTTTTATATATGGCCAAAGCATCATAAACTTTTGTCATTGCAGGAAATATAGAAACACTCCCCCATACTATAAGTGACAGTAGACATAAAAAGATTAACATCTTTTCATAATATAGGAAAAATTCACGGATCCGCGAATTCAACAAGCAAGTGCAAAATTACGAAATGTTTT
>ULSP01073474.1_pt1 | contig 12683 bp, 14 predicted proteins | sample 1956811 | NCBI WGS metagenome assembly ULSP01 (sample SAMEA4835711, study PRJEB28245) | human gut metagenome | biome: gut microbiome; material: fecal sample | place: Denmark | collected 2008
AGTTAAGAACAAGCCTTGACACAGTTTAAATTACACCCCCGTTTTTGGGAATACTTTCTTCTAACAAGTATCAGACGGATTCTGTTATGAATGAATATGGAACTTATGGAAGTAAATATTCGTCAACTTCGATTTTCAATCAGTATAGTCAATATGGTAGTCGTTATGGCTTTTATAGCCCGTTTAATCCTTATACAAGCACTCCACCGCAGATTATATTGAAAGGACAATGGGTAGGGTTACTCTCTTCAAATACATTTTTGCAAAATAGATTAGATCCGCATCAGCTTTTTGATTGGATTTATGATAATGGTTTGTAAATTATACACTAAGACGCTATGAAATTATGGTAGATATGAAGCAACCTGTAGAAAAAGCAGAACTTGATATGCAACGTGAGGATCATCAGTTCCAACTTGAAATGCAAAAGCAACAACATAATCATGAAAATGAGTTGAAAAACAAAGAGATTGGATGGTTAGGAAAGTTCTTTGGTGCTGAAGATAATGCAGCACGGAATATGGCAATGACTGTGATAATTTTGGTGTCAGGCGGAGCAACTGTATTTTCTGTATGTGTAATATTTAATTCTAATATTGGTGATGACTTGATACCTAATGTATGGAGTAAAGTTAGTCCAGTTATAACCTTAGCATTAGGTTATATTTTTGGTAAGAATAAGGGCTGATAGTTATAGGTTATTTTGATTATCTTTTTAAAAAGGAGATTAAAGCTATGGATAATAATATGTTAAAAATAGACGTCTCATCAAAGGCTGTTGAGACATTTATTGACGCCATAAGTAGAGGTATTGGTGTTCTTTATGAACCTACACGTATACGAAAAGAAGCAAAGGCAAAAGCAGAAGAAAAGGTCATTCTTGCTAAAGCAGAAAAGCAGGAGCGGGAAATATTGGCAGCCGTTCAACCTTTGGTTGGAGATTCTGTTCCTCTTGAGCAATTGCAGCCGGTAATTTCTAAAATAGTAAGTGCTGAACTAAGAAAAAAAGAAAATATTGATGCTGTTGTAAATATTGCATTAGAAGATTTTAGAAAGTCACAAAAAGTCCCAACTGAAAAAGCAGATACAGATTGGTTGACTCGCTTTTTTAATATTGTAGAGAATGTATCTGATGAAGAATTAAGAAATACTTGGGGAAAGATCCTTTCACAGGAAATACAAACACCAGGTTCTTATTCTTTAAGGACACTTAGTACGATCAGCAATCTATCTAAAAAAGAAGCTGAATTATTTGCAAGTCTCGGAAATTATGTTTTTACTTCTTCAAAATCAAAGTTTTTTCTTAAATCTCATGATTTGATTTTAGGAAGCAATATACCATATGCAGATATAACGCTTTTGATGGAATGTGGTTTGATCAAAGAAAATGAACAAATGGTGATTTCATATGAAGCAATTTCTGATAAGGATATGCGAAATGCTTTTGCTTATCAAGATTTAGCGATTATCATAGAACGCAGTAAGGGAGCAAAAGAAGTTAGTATTTCTATATACGAGTTAACTATAGCTGGTGCTGAAATTTATAAGATACTAGATATAGAAAAAGATATGAGTTTTTTAGAAAAAGCAGCTGCAATTTTTAAGAGCCTCAATGTACGTTTCGGTTATTCTAAACTTATAGACATAACTAATGATTCGATAAGCCATGAAGATAAAATTACCTATTTGTAGGCAGTAAAAAACGATTCCTATGAATACGGAATGCATTATTACTATAAATATTTTGTCTCCAGGCGGTCCCATCCCGCACAACCTGGCGAGGGCTTTGATGCCCCGCCAACCTTATAGCGTAGCGGTTCTGAGCACCGGAGGGCGGTTACATCCCTTGCCCTTTTGGAAAGGGCGAGGGCTTGGGAGTGGGTTAAGGACCCCCTCTTCGCAAGAGGGGGACAGGGGAGTCGAAAAATGTTATAGTGCTTAGCTGCTTATTACGAAGCATGCAATGCTGAAAGATTTCGCTTCACCATTCGATATCACCGTAGATCTCTACAAGTAATTGGTCAGAGTTGAAAAAACTCCCCCAAAATTTGGTGGTTTCACAGAAAACCCTTATCTTTGCTGCGAATTAAATATAGAAGTTATGGCACAGTTAACATTACAGATAGATAGTCCATCTTTGTTGGAGCAATTAAAGAATGTCCTCTCTCTTATGAGAGGCGTTAAAATAGTTTCAGACTCCCCAGTTTCAAGGAGTGCTGCTTTGGAAGATGTTCCAAACGCAGAAACTTTGGCAGCAATGAAAGAGGCTGAGAGTGGTCATGATGCGGGAGTAGTTCGAGTAGATAGCTTAGAAAGTTTCATGGCATCAATGGAGGAATAGGGTTTATGAAAGAAATTCGAAAGACCTCGCAGTTCAAGAAAGATTATAAGCGTTTTAAGAATGATAAAGAATTTGTAGAAACGCTTATGGGGATAGTTAAGCTTTTGGCAGAAGGCAATCAGATACCGGAAGAATATAATCCTCATTCTTTGAAAGGCAACTGGAAGAACTATATGGAATGCCATATAGAAAATGATACACTTTTGATTTGGTTTGATAAGAACAATAATGCAATAGAATTAGTTCGTTTAGGTTCGCATTCTGAATTATTTGGTAAAGGACGTAAGCGCTGATCTCCATAACAGTCAGGCGGTCCCATCCCGCACAACATGGCGAAGACCGCTTTGGTCCGCCAACCTTAGAGCGTAGCGGTTCCGAGCACCGGAGGGCGGTTACATCCCTAATCCCTATGGTAGGGATTTAGGGCTTGGGTATAGGGTAAGGACCCCCTCTTCGCACGAGGGGGACAGGGGAGTCGAAAAAATACAAGACTAAGATAATTATGAATAAAGAAGAAAGAAATACCTTTCGAAAGGAAATGTTAGGTAAGTTAGAAGAACAATGGGCTAAGAATAATCGCCCTGAAGACGATCTCTTCTATTACCACCCTTCTGAAGATAAAATAGTCTTATCTCATTCCCTATTCTGGGTAATGACCCAAAACATAAAAGGTAAGGTAGGAAAGGAAAAGTACTTATTGCTTCTCCGCCAATATCAGGAAGAGATGCTCGAAGCCTGGCTTACGGAATCGTCAGATTTCAAAGACCTCTTGCACTATTGCAATGTCATCTATTATAGTAGAATAATAGCATATGTCTAAAGATAATAACAACTTAACAATATTGTCAGGGCAATCAGTACTCTTGCCTTCTCAAAATGAAATTCAAAGGAGAATATATTCTATTCGTGGCGTGCAGGTGATGCTTGATCGTGACCTCGCCCAGCTCTACCAAGTTGAGACAAAAGTTCTTAATCAGGCAGTAAAGCGTAACATGAAGCGCTTTCCTGATTATTATATGTTTCGTTTGACAGAAGAGGAATGGAATAATTGGAAGTCACAATTTGTGACCTCCAATTATATGAGTGAAGATGAAATTCAGGCTATAAAGATGGGAGTCAGACGTCCTCCTTTTGCTTTTACTGAACAAGGTGTAAGCCAATTTTAGATTGTTATGTGAAAAGTCGATTTTCATACCTTTGAGCGTTCACATGATCGTTGGCTTATTATAGACGATATCGTTTATCATTTTGGTGCATCTCTAAAAGATTTAGGAAAGCGTTGGTTTTCTGTCGATATTGTAACAGAACATACAGCAGATGATTTTATTTCGCGCCTGTAAAAGGCAGAATGTTAAAAAATATCCCCATTCGAGTGGCGACAAGCGCAGAGCGATACTGCGGTGGGGAACAAAAATGGTGGTCTCAACCAGTAAGCCGCCCCCCATGCACCCCCAATCAGCAAGCTATAGCAAATTATAGCAAGTTATACCCAGGCGGTCCCATCCCGCACAATTTGGCGAGGGCTTTGATGCCCCGTCAACCTTATAGCGTAGCGGTTCTGAGCACCGGAGGGCGGTTACATCCCCGCTTCCTGAGGTTTCTGTCCCCTACAAGGGGAACCGAAGGGGTCGTAAAGACTATTGAGAGGGGCTTGGGGAGAAAGTGGAGCTCTCCTTGCAGGAGAGACGGAGAGGTAGAAAAAAGCCTTTATCAACAAGGAAGGACGGGATGATTTGCATGCAAAGCCATTTTGACAATCATGTGATGTAATCAGAATGAATACAACGAACAAAGGGGAACGACCAAAGACTGGTTGTTTCCCTTTGTTCGTTTAGAGGCAATTGTATCAGGTGTATCTGCCATCATCACAAAGGTTGCAACCAAACGAAAGATGGAGAAACCACCACATAAATCTATCTCAATTCTATCAAAAGCTCAGAAGTAGATGATGCCAACGCCAAAATACTGGCAGCCCTATAAGCTGCAAAAAAGAATAAAAAAAAGGATTTTGTAAAATGAACCAAAATGAACCATTTTTCCTGAATCTTTACATGAGAGATACAGAAAAACCGAAAACCTTCGTTCAATCAACGACTTAGGAAATTATGTACGAAAAGAATAGTAAAATAATGTTGATTTACGTAGAATGATATTAATTTTTTAACACGCATAATTTGCTAGTTTCCAACAATTTTCGTATTTTTGCAAGGAGATTCTGTGTCTCTTATATCGAGATTCAGATGAACGTCATCAAAAAACGAACTTGATTCGCATGATGAAAGAGACAAATATACAATCACAGGTTACGTCCACTATTGCAGGGGACGACGGCGAAGCCATGGCAAAAAGTGAAGGATGTGTAGCTGAAAATGGTTTTCATGTCCCTAATCCCATGTAATTATAACTCGAACAAAAAGGTGAATGTCAAGGCTGCCTAATAGGTAGCTTTGGCAATACCAATTAATAATATGCTTTTTTTAAAAAAGTTGGATGTGCTAACTGCTGAAAATCAGTAGTTACGTTCTAACGGTGATTTACTTACCAATCATGCAAATAAATCTCAAAGATATAGTTTTGGCGTTCCGCAAGTATTGCCCTGATCACCCTTTGAAGATGATTGCGGACAATTTCTTTGATGAAACAGGTAGTTTCAAAATGAATCTCATGGCAGAAGGTGCTTGGGCTATCAATTCTGTCTCAGCTATTGCACGGCCATTGCAGTTCCTAGCATTTCATAGCGAGAAAGCGTATAGAGATATGATAATCAATAAGGTTTCTGCTGCTGACAAAGAAACCTTTAACCTTCATAATCTCATCTCTGCATTCTGTGAACTGTCTGTTATGAACACCTTCATCTGTCGTAGTTCTGACCCAAAGTCATTTGTCTATGAAAATCGAGTTAGGGATGATTCTGATAAGAATGTTGAGTTTTCTATCAAGATGCAAGATTTTACGTTCAATGTGGAGGTGAAATCTGCAAACTTGGTGCAGGAAGACCAAGAAATTGCAAAATTGCTTAGAGAGAATCCTTCTGTTTTGATGATAGATGCTCGTATTCCTAATTATCAAGAGGTGGTAGATAAGGCTCAGATGCCAGTCCGTGGCTGTCTTGACAACAAGATAAAGGACTTTCTTGTGGATGCTAATAAGAAATTTAGCAAGAGCAATGGGGAAAAAGAGGTCAATTTATTGGTCATTTGTTGGGATGACAGGATACATCAAGCTTTGATGGCGCTAAAGAGTCCCAAGGCGCAAGGATTGCTGACCGCCAACACTTATAGGCATGACAAACAAGGGAATCCTGAACTATATCCCAACATAGACTGTGTTGTAGTCAACAAGACCTATTCCTTGTTCAAAGAATATATTCTTGGCACTCTTTTTAGGAATTTTTCTCCTATATATCCAGTAGATCCATTCTTCATGTTATTTGGTGAAGGTTGCATCGTCGATCATAATCTCACTCAGGATAGGCATTTGATGCTAAACTCTATCATGCAACGAAATCTTATGATAGTTGATGAAACATTTGCAGATAGTTTGTCGCCTGTTAGCATTGCCACTATGAGCGACGGAGAGCCTAATACAATAAAATTTAGGAAGTACGAAATGTAATGATGAACAAAGTTTTAGATATGTCAACTCAATCATCAAATAACAACAAGCGAATAGCGAAGAATACGCTGTAGCTTTACTTCCGAATGCTCTTTATGATGGTGGTGTCGCTGTACACGAGCCGAGTCATACTGAATGCGTTGGGAGTGGAAGACTTTGGAATATTATAACTAAGAAAAAATAATTTCATGATGAATGATTTTAAGAATATAAAAGTAGCAGTAGCCGGTACCGGCTACGTCGGTCTGAGTATAGCAACGCTATTATCTCAGCACCATCATGTAACAGCAGTAGATGTAATCCCAGAGAAGGTGGAGAAACTCAACAATAAGATTTCTCCAATCCAGGACGATTACATCGAAAAGTATTGCTATATCGCTGCAGCGTAGGTAATGGCATCAGATTGTATGAATGCAAGAACTGCGTAGTTCATGCAGCCGATGAAAGCAAGGTAGTAGTTCAAGGCTTGGATGGCTATATCGTAGCCGAGAAGAATGGACAACTGCTTGTTTGTTCTTTGAAAAAAGAACAGAGAATTAAAGAATTTGGAAAGTAATATATGTCAAATCAAACATCAGATAATAATAAACGAATAGCGAAGAATACGCTTCTTCTTTACTTCCGTATGCTCTTTATGATGGCGGTGTCTCTGTTTACGAGCAGAGTAGTCTTGAATACATTGGGAGTAGAGGATTATGGTATATATAATGTGGTTGGAGGAATTGTTGCTATGTTCGGATTCATTAATGGATCCATGTCATCTGCAACGCAGCGATACATCACTTTTGCCTTGGGTAAAGGAGATAAGAATAGATTGCAGACCGTATTTAGTACTACGCTTCAGATTCATACGCTGATAGCAGGTGTAATCGTGTTATTGGGAGAAACCATCGGCTTGTGGTTCTTATATAATAAGATGCAGATTCCTGCTGATAGAATGGACGCAGCCTTCTGGGTGTTGCAGTGTTCTATAATAGCTGCTGTCGTTATGATTATAAGTGTACCCTATAATGCGGATATTGTCGCTCATGAGAAAATGTCGGCTTTTGCTTATATCTCCATTTTGGAGGTGGTATTAAAGTTGGCTATTGTCTATATGCTGTTAGTGTTCTCATTTGACAAGTTAGTCTTGTATGCTTTCCTGCTCTTGGCGATACAGATATTGATTCGATTTTGCTATAGCTATTATTGTAACAAGCATTTTGAAGAAACCAAATATAAGCACGTATGGGATAAAGCATTATTTAAGGAAATGACCGGTTTTGCCGGTTGGAGTATGTTTGGTAACTTGGCGGCAGTGCTCTTCGGACAAGGTTTGAATATGCTGTTGAATGTCTTCTTCGGACCTGTTGTTAATGCTGCCCGTGGTATTGCTGTTCAGGTACAGAATGCAGTTCAGCAGTTTGTTCTCAACTTCCAGATGGCACTCAATCCTCAAATCACCAAAACATATGCACAGGGAGAAATGCAGGAAATGCACAAGTTGATGTATCGCAGTGCACGTTTCTCATTCTTTCTTCTCTTCTTCCTGTCTTTGCCTGTTCTTTTTGAAACAAAATTCATATTGACAGTATGGCTGAAGATAGTGCCAGATAATACAGTTGTTTTCTTGCGTATTATGCTATGTACGTCTTTGATATATACCTTGTCTAATCCGCTGATTATTGCAAATCAGGCTACAGGCAAGGTGCGAAAGTATCAGGCGATTTGTGGAATAATATTATTGATGATATTACCTATTTCGTATATATCTCTCCGGTTGGGACTTCCTGCATATTCTGTATTCATAGTACACTTTTTGATGGAATCTTTGACGCAGGTTGTACGAATGTTCCTGCTTCGTCCTTTAATTGGAATTAGAATCAGAGATTATTTAAGATATATCTATTCACCAGTACTTTGGGTAATCGCAGTTTCGGTAATTCTTCCAGCTTTTGTCTATTTTAATATGGAAGATACGGTGATTAGATTTTTCATAGTTGGAATAGTATGTGTACTTTCAGTTTCATTAACAGCATATACGTTGGGCTTGTCAAGCAATGAACGAGTATTTGTTAAGGCTAAAGCTCTTGGTATGCTACATAAATTTTCAAAGTGATGATACATATAACAGATAAGAAAAATTGTTGTGGTTGTTCTGCTTGCGTACAGCGTTGTCCAAAACAATGCATTTCTCTTACTGAAGATGAAGAAGGCTTCCTCTATCCTTATGTAAATGAAGAGAGTTGCGTGGAATGTGGGTTGTGTGAGAAGATTTGTCCCATTCTTAATCCGCAAGAGGAGACTTTCCCTTTACAGGTAATTGCTGCAAAAAACACAAATACGGAGGAAAGACTTGGTAGTTCTTCGGGTGGATTATTCCTTCCATTAGCTAAAAGTATCATCAATGAAGGTGGTATTGTTTTCGGTGCTGATTATGATTCAAATTGGGAAGTGCATCATGTCGGCGTTGAAAATATATCAGGACTTTATGCTTTGATGATGAGCAAATATCTGCAGAGCAGAATAGAAAACACATATAAGGAAGCTGAAAAGTTTTTGAAATGCGGTCGAAAAGTGATGTTTGTTGGCACTCCTTGCCAAATAGCAGGTTTACATGGATTTCTCAGGCATAAGGTATATCCTAACTTATTGACAATAGATGTTGTTTGTCATGGAGCTCCTAGCCCAGGAGTTTGGAGACAATATCTAGCCGAGACTTATAGTGAAGAAGAATTTATCAAAAGCCGCCTGAAGGCGGCAGCTGGAAAAAATACCGTTTTGTCGTCTGATATACATTATGATAATGTATATATGAAGGGATTTCTTTCAAACCTCTATTTGAGGCCTTCCTGTCATGATTGCAAATGTAAAGATGGAAAGCATCATAGTGATATCTCCTTGGGAGATTTTTGGGGTATTGATAAATTTAATCCTTCATTCGATGATGATAAAGGTGTGAGTTTGGTTCTCATAAATACCCCTAAGGGTAAAGAGTTCTTGCAAAAGGTTAAAATGGAAAAGTGGGAATCGTCGTATGCTTTGGTTAGCAGGGCAAATGGTGGTTTCTCTCCTTATGCATGGTTGAATCCTAAACGCTCTTTATTCTTTAAATTGATTTGGCAGGGAGCGACTGTAAGACAAGCTGTAGCTATCTGTTTGCACATACCTCTGTATCGAAGGGTGATACGCAAGGCGAAGATGCTGACGAAGGCTGCCGTAAAGCAAGTCTTGGGCGATGCTGGCGTAAAGGCGGTAAAGAAAGTGTTGGGAAAATGATGTGAATATACAAAGAAAAATCCCAACCCATAAGCTTTTTAAGACTTACAAGCTGGGATGATTCTGAACACGAATAACTCGAATAGCACGAATATCTGGGAACTGTCCGGGCTTTCTAGAGATGGAAGTCGATTTCCTTCAGCCATTCCTTGACATCGAAGCAAGGACAGCTCTTGCGAACCCAGGGAAGGTCACGATGACCTAGAATCTCGGCATCGGGATAGTCGAGGACGAGACTGTAGAGGAGGTCTTCCAGAGATGCTTTCTGGGCTGGCGTGCGAGTGTCGGCAGGCTTTCCTTTCTCGTCGAGCCCACCCTCGTAGCAGATTCCGATGCTATGGGCGTTGTAGTGGCGGGCGTGAGCGCCCTCCTCGCTTTCTGGACGGCAGGGATAGACCACGCCATCCTTCGTAATGTAATAGTGGTAACCGATGGAGTGGAAACCACGGGCCTTGTGGCAGGCTTCTAAGGCTTCTACTGGGAAGTCCTGGTTAATACGTGTGGCACTGCAATGTACCACGATCAAATCGATTTTTCTTTGATTCTTCATTGGATTCTATGGATTTTAAAGGGTTAATAATTGTCTCCCACAGATTACACAGATTTTCACAGATTTTTGACTCCTTCGGAGTTTTTCCATTGAGGTTTGGTGATAACTGTTGCTTGCAACAAGATTATCTGTGTATATCTGTGAGATCTGTGGGAGAACTAAAATATCACTTGCAGCTCTGCACACAGAAGGAGCTGAGGACGGCAGTGAGGACGGTGATGACGAAGTTGATGACTTTCTGGATTGTTTCCTTTTTCATTTTAATTAGTGATTAGTGTAATTAGTGATTAATGTTTAATTTTCCCACAGATTACACAGATTTTCACAGATTATAGACTCCTTCGGAGTTTTTTGCAGTGAGACCTGATGAGTATAAGACCGTTGCTTGCAACGAAGAATTATCTGTGTAAATCTGTGAGATCTGTGGGGGACCAAGAAGGAAGCGGGCAGGATGAGCAAGTATCCGTTCAGGGCGATGATTTGACAATGTTGAATGGTGAGTGATGAACTCATTCCTGATGGGGCCCTCGGATTACTCCGGACTGCATCCTGCCGATGCGCTTTCTCTTGTTTCAGATGCGAGAAGGGCTACTCTAAGCCGTCGCCTCCTCCTTCTCCAGTGGTTCCGCTACCGCCCTGGTCGGTGTTTTCGCCACCAGTGGTTCCCTTGTCGGTATCCGGGGTGGTATCCGGGGTGGTGCCATCACCTAACAGAGCAGAGGCCTTCTTCAGCGTAGCTCCGAGGTTGATGGTCTTGGCGCTGAACTCACCGGTGCCACGAGCACGGAGACGGAAACCTTCGATGTTCTTGGCGATGGTGAACTCCTTCTCTGAGGCGGCTCCCTCCTTGTTGCGGATGCCGATGGAGAAGATGGCGAGGTCGTCAATCTTTACAGCGAAACCTTGCAAGGTGAGTTCCTTGACGCACGATACCATATCGGTAATCATGCCCTTGATGGCTCCCTTAGAGAAAGGAGTGTTGTGGCTAGCCATGTGTTCGGCCAGACCGTCGATACCTACCGTCTGAGTGATGACTGGATAGGCGTAATACTTGCCGTATGCCTCTGGCATCTTGGCGTTCTGATTTAGTTTTAGTACGTAAAGCAACATAAGTTTTTAAGTGTTAATGGTTAATGTTGAGTGGGCGCTGCGCAGTGCCTGATTCTTGAACACGAATCTCTCGAATCTCACGAAATTTTCTCCTCGCGGAGTTTTTGTTTTCCCACAGATCTCACAGATTTTCACAGATTTTTGACTCCTCGCGGAGTCTTTGCTGTGAGCCTTAGTGAGTACCGTTGCTTGCAACGAAGAGAATCTGTGCAAATCTGTGAGATCTGTGGGAGACTCTTTCTGAATCACAATGCAAAGATACAACATTTCATTTTCCCAACTCACCGATGCTCATTGTTGCTCACCGATACTCACCGATTATCACTGATAAATATCAGGGTTCTCCCAAATGGAAGAAAATATAGGATACTTGCAGAGGATTGAACTCCTTGCAGCTCTTGTTGTATCCACTCTTCAGCAACTGCTCGTAGAGCTGGGTACATCTTACTATCCATCTCATCAGATGGGCTCTTGCCACGTCCGGGTCGGAATCCGGAAAATAGAGCAGGGCTAACTCCTGCTTGGTGTAACTTCGTAAATCCATTTTCTTGTAATGTTGAATTTTCCCACAGATCTCACAGATTTTCACGGATTTCGACTCCTTCGGAGTTATTTGCTATGAGGCATAGTGAGTACCTGTTGTTTGCAACAAGATTATCTGTGTAAATCTGTGAGATCTGTGGGAGACTAAGAATAATGTTGAATGTTATCTATTAGGGTTATGCTTCGTAAATATGATACTTAGCCATCGTAACCATGATACTTAGTGGTCGAAAACGAGTTATAAAAAGTGATTGAAAGAAGAATGAGGAAAGTTTACTGATTATCAGTTACTTTCCTCATTTTGGTTAAAAGAGATGACGACAAACGAAGACGGAAATATGACAAGATGAGACAGAGGAACGTTACCAACTCGTAACCTATACTTTTGAATGGTACGATTCGAGTTTTGAAGAATGATGTAGGTTATACATAGTAAGGGAATGTTCAGATATATAGTGAGTTGCTAATGAGAAACGTAAGTTTTTTGTTGATAAACGAAAATTGTGGCGTTCTGCGGTGATTTGCGTGGCAAGAAAAGACTCTTCAGATATTAATTTTGTACGCAAAAAAATAATGAAGTTATGAAGAGTACATTTTCAATTATCTTTTACCTCAAAAGACAGGTAGTAAAGAAAGACGGTACAGTCCCAGTCATGGGACGTATCACAGTGGACGGAACACAGGCACAGTTCAGTTGTAAGGTGACGGCAAATCCAAAATTGTGGGACACCAAGGGCGGACGCATGACAGGAAAAAGTATGCTGGCATTGGAGGTGAACCGCAAGCTGGACAAGATGCGTGTGAGTATCAACAAGCATTATCAAGAGATTCTTGACAGAGACAATTATGTGACAGCCGAGAAGGTGAAGAATGCTTTTCTTGGATTGGAATATCGCTGTCAGACTTTGCTGAAGGTTTATGCTCAGTACAATGAGGATTATGAGAAACTCTATAAAGCGGGTATGCGCTCTTGGGGTTCCCTTAGAAGATATAGATGCGTGTACCGTCATCTACAGGAGTTCTTGCAGAGTCGTTATCATGTCAACGACATATCTCTTAAAGAACTGACTCCTGCTTTTATTACGGATTTTGAAGCTTTTCTGCGCACAGATAAACATTTGTGCGAAAATTCACTGTCCGTGTATATGCTGCCATTGCGAACAATGGTGTTCAGAGCGATAGATAATGGATGGTTAACGAGAGATCCTTTCCATGACTATAAGGTGCCGAAAGTAGAGACAACTCGTGGATTTCTGACGAAAGAGG
>ULSP01067169.1_pt1 | contig 12589 bp, 9 predicted proteins | sample 1956811 | NCBI WGS metagenome assembly ULSP01 (sample SAMEA4835711, study PRJEB28245) | human gut metagenome | biome: gut microbiome; material: fecal sample | place: Denmark | collected 2008
GGTTGGAAAGATAATCTCCGTCCTTTATCAAAATCTGATGGGTGAAAGTGATGGAATCCTCTTTTTTTAGCAGGATTTGAACTTTTTCCGCCTGTTTATCGAAACACCGTCCTCCCAGGTTATTAATCGCAAACAGGCCGTATTCACGTGCATGCGACCAACCCGGATAATTGGGATTTTCAGGATGGTCTATGATAGCTATCGATATTTTCTCATCTTTTATCTTCCCGTTCAAAACAACCCAAGCCGAACGTTTTCCCCAAACATCGTTACCGGTATCTCCTTCTTTATTTTGATAGATTCCGGAAATGTCGGCTTCAAGGTTTCGATCTAAACGCATACCGAGTAAGCCTTCTTTATTTTCCGTAATGAAAATAGAATCGTTGAAAGCAGTCAGTGTAGTGGTTCGCTGAATGCCTCTTTCGTGTGGCTTACCGGTGAATGCGTAGGTGGTTTTTTCTTTTAGTAGGATATATCCATTGTGGTTTGTCCAATTTGCTTCGACTGTAAATTGGTTTTCTTTTTCGTTTATATTTTTGATGCCGGTAAACCGGATAATGCCGTAATGTTCTTTTTTATCGAGGGGAATGCGATTCGAATTATTCCAAAAATCCAATCCGTTGATGCTTCCGAAGCTAAACCATAGTCCCATCTGATGAGGATGGTCTGTCCGTTCATCGGCTTTCGGGCGGGCAGGATAGCCGCGAGTAATTTCGGTACCGGATGCAGTATAGATAGGATAAAGGACTTGTTTATATAAAGTGTCAGAGTAAAGAAATTCTGTAAAAAGAGTCTGGTCTATGTATATGCTTATTTTTTGTGAGTCGGGCTTCTCTATAAAGTGTATGTGTGAATCCTGACCTATTACAGAATTGCAATAAGACAGAGAGAAGAGGATAAGTAGAATCAGTTTGTTCATGGAGTAAAAATAATTAAAATGGGCTAAAAAGAAGGGCTAAACCTACCCTGTCCCCACACTTGACGCGGGGACAGGGTAGGTTGACATCCTCTTTGAATGTTTATAAGATACGTTTATACAACTTCTTTTCCTGTGGTTGGATCGATGTTAAATCTGCAATTTTTACCGGTTGTCCGGATGCTATACTGTTGCGGGCCGCGATTCCGACCAGACAGGCCAAAGCTCCGTCGCGGGTATTTGCACACTGTTGGAACGGATCGTCGATATTGGGCAGGAATATCTGGTCTTTTAATAATGCATCCCCGCCGCCATGTCCGGATGTTCCGAACGGAATCTGGATATATTGCCGTTTATTGAAGTTCTTGAACAAAACGATTTCGTCATAATTGGCATCCGATGTCGGTTTGGATTCCTGAATCCAGGCTTCCAGACGTCCTTTTGTTCCGTTGAATGCAATCCGGTAACCTTCGTATGGAGAATAGGTTGTCAACGAATAGGCTACTTGTACACCATTTTTATATTTGATTGTTGCCGCCATTTTGTCGAAGATGTTTACATCTTTTTTGAACACACAACCGTCGCGCAGGTAACCGTCGTACTTTTCATTGGCCACGTACAGTTCCATGTAGTTCTTGTTCTTGGTGATGTCAAAAAAGAATTTGCATTTGTCTGTATGCGGGCATGTACGGCAGTTTTCTGCCCGTATGGTTCCATTCTTTCCATAATGGTTGAGAGCCCCAAGCGCATAAACACTTTCGGGATCGCTGTCGATCCACCAGTTCAGGAGGTCGAAATGATGGCTGGCTTTGTGTACCCATAACGAACCGCTACATTCAACGAGCCTGTGCCAGCGGCGGAAATAATCGGCTCCGTGTGAGGTATCCAGATACCAGTGGAAATCGACGGAAGTGATATCACCGATTTCTCCGGCACGAAGCAGTTCCCATATTTTTGCCCGGTGAGGGGAATAACGGTAGTTGAACGTGACCCGGCATGTCTTGCCCGTCCGCTTTTCAGCATCCAGAATCGCTTGGATTTTCTTTTCATCGGTCGTCATCGGTTTTTCCGTGATAATGTCGGCTCCCAACTCCATTCCCCGGATAATGAATTGATGGTGTGTGCTGTCCATTGTCGTGACAATCAATACATCCGGTTTTGTCTCGTTCATCATTTTTTCAAAATCGGTATATGTCGGACAAGAAGTGCCGATGATACGTTTGCTGGTTTCAACACGTCCTTCGTTTTTATCGCAAAGGCCTACGAACTCAAGGTAATCAGGATAACTTTTCAGAATGTCCCTTCCCCACATGGATGTCCCGCGGCCCCCTGTCCCGACAAGTGCGATCCGGAGTTTTTTACCTGTCGGTGCTGAAATACCGATAGTTTTTGCTTTTATATCAGATAAGGGATTGAGCAGGGCCGTTCCGGCAATCGCCCCTGTGGTTGCAAGAAAATGTCTTCTTGACATTTGGTTTGTTGTGTTATGCATGGTAATGATGTTTTGTATGTTTTTGTGGTCTGTTTTTAGATTTTCGATGATTTCATATTCAGCTATACTTGAATTTTTCTCGAATAGTTCCTCCGAACATTGCAAATATATGCAATTTTGGGGCATTGGCAAAGATCGAATGAATATCTTTGGGGAGGCTATCAATGCTTTTTTATCGGGATTATTCCGTTATTCGCCGGGATTTAGTAGTTACTGACCGTTTTTTTATTGTGTAAGCGGTTATGTGGCGGTAGTTTTGCAACAAATTAAAAATGTACGAGTATGAGAACGAATCAACAAGGGGATTTTATCAGAGGCGGTTATCCCAGCCACAGTAGACTGAACACGGTTACGACAGCTGCTGTGTTTATCATAGTAGGTCTGTTGTTTCTTGGGCGGAATTTCGGGATAATAGACTCTGATCTGTTTGGTATCCTGGTATCCTGGCAGATGTTGCTGATTGTGGTCGGCGTTGTCAATTTGATTAAACGGCATTTCTTCGGGGGAGTGATTACGATTGCCATAGGAGCCTATTTCCTATTGCCGGAAATAAGCTGGGTAGAGGGCGAATGGCTCGATATGTTCTGGCCGGTATTGTTTATTTTTGTGGGAATCATGATACTCTTTAAACCGGAACGTCACCACTTCAATGCTCATTGGGATGGCAGAAGGCCGGAGTATACAAAAGAGGTATATGGTTCTGAAGACGGTTTTATCGTATCGGACAATACTTTTGGATCGGTTCAGCAGATTGTTTTGGACCCTGTGTTCAGAGGGGCGCGACTTAGGAATGCGTTTGGCGGGACTGTCCTGGATTTACGGAGGAGCAAGCTGGAAGCTCCCCAGACGTTTATAGATATCGACTGTACTTTTGGAGGGGTCGAGATTTATTTGCCGTCGGATTGGAATTTGCTGACGCAGATTGATGCATTTATCGGCGGATGTGACGATAAACGCTATAATTCGTCTGTGGAGATAGACAAGGAACACATTTTGATCGTGAGAGGAAAAGTCTCTTTTGGAGGTATTGAGTTTAAAAGTTGATTTATGCAGACGCATCCATTTATAGGGTCGGTCATCAATCGCGTGATGGGGATTACCCTGTCGGTTGTGGCCTGGATGATGTATTCATGGCTCCTGTTCTGCTATGGAGGAGAGGAGATATGGATAGCCTGCCTGGATGGATTGGTCTCTGTCGGATTATTGGCTGCCGCCGGTTTCCTGTACGGATATGTTGACGGGACTATTCATGCTCTGCAAATACAGGTCGCATTGGCGGTATTGGTTCAGGCGATCAGTCTGGCAGGGGCTTTCGAGCTACAGGTGCTTTTGGAACGAGGAAATGTCGGTGATTTTATGGATAGTGTTTCCCTCCGTCTGGTCTTTGGCATATTATGCTGGATCATCCTGTTGCAATGGTATCGGATGAACCGGACGGATGAATCGGATTTTGAGGAGATATCCGGAACTGAGGCGGATAAGGGACAAGAAGAAGCGGTTCCCGCTGGTGAAACTTTTCTGGATCGCGTATCGGTAAAAGACGGTTCCCGCATTCATATCATCCATCTCGAGGAACTGTTATATCTGCAAGCCGGAGGCGATTATGTGACGATTTTTACTCCGGATGGCCAGTATGTGAAGGAACAGACGATGAAATATTTTGAGACACATCTTCCACCTGCTCTGTTTGTGCGGATTCACCGTTCTTGCATTGTCAATACCGAACAGATTTTACGAGTGGAGCTATTCGGAAAAGAAAATTATCAGGTCCGTTTGAAAAACGGAGTTTGTTTGCGGGCAAGCAATGCCGGTTATAAGCTCCTGAAAGAGCGTCTTTCTCTTTAAGAAAGAGGAATTGAAATGTTAATTTTAGCAGAATTTGATACCATTGTGTAAAGTTTTGCCCTTTGTAACACTTTTTATTGCAAAGCTCTTCCGGACTTAACATATATTGTCTGTAAAAGGCTTGACAAACGGTCTTGACGCATGTATCTTTGCATTGTGGTTTTTTCATAATAGTATTAGATTTAAGGTTAACAAAGTTGGTTAGGGGTTGTCGTGAGACAGCCTTTAATTGTTTATAGAGGGGAGCTTTTCCCCTTTTTTATTTTTCATATGACGGATCTTGTTATGTTTTGGCTTCACCTTGTCCTTTCACTCTTTGATTATCAAAGTGTACAAGGGTGAAGGTGAACATCGGGACTGCCTTCACCTTAAAAATTTGCTTTCACCCAGTGTCTCGTCCTGAAATAGGTTGACTATGCTCCCCCTTCTGTCTCTTATCCGAAGCAACCTATTTAAGTGAAAAATAAAGAGATTATGAATGTGTATAATGGTTTAATATATAATCATTTAATGTTTGTCTTATATCCTTCTATCTTATCGACCTAAGTCGAAAACCTTTTTGCCCATTGTCGAAAGCCTTTTTGCCCAAGGTCGAAAAGGTATTCGACTTAGGTCAAAAGCTCTATGGCATTATAGTTTGGCGATAGAAGCATGGCAGTTGTAGCTTTATAACACACTTTCCGTACTCGGTTTACTTTTTCCGGTGAAGGCGGTTGGCAGATTATGGCGAAAAAACAAACAGATAGTGTGTAGTCAACCTTCGTTTGTTTAAAAAGAACGTGTATCTTTATCTTCAAATAACTGGAATGTGATGGAATTACGAACAGAGAATGTGACGCGTTATATCATGCCTCTTCGGGAAGGCGGATCGTTGCCGGCATTGGCGGAAGCTGATGACGAGTTTAAATATGTCGTGAAGTTCCGTGGGGCAGGCCATGGGACGAAAGCGTTGATAGCCGAGCTGATTGGCGGTGAGATAGCCCGTGCACTTGGTTTCCGGGTTCCCGAGCTGGTCTTTCTGAATCTGGACGAAGCTTTCGGGCGTACCGAAGGTGATGAGGAAATCCAGGATCTGCTGCAAGGCAGCCGGGGATTAAACCTCGGCCTGCATTTTCTGTCGGGAGCTCTTACTTACGACCCGGTAGTGACGAAGGTCGGGGCTGAGTTGGCGTCCCGTATCGTGTGGCTGGATGCGTTTCTGACCAATGTAGACCGTACATTCCGGAATACCAATATGCTGATGTGGCATAAGGAACTGTGGCTGATCGATCATGGCGCTTCGCTTTATTTCCATTATTCATGGGTGAACTGGCAAAAGCATGCCGTAAGTCCGTTCGTGCAGGTCAAAGATCACGTGCTGTTGCCCGAAGCTTCCGGGTTGGAAGAGGCAGATGCCGAGATGAAACGCCTGCTGACGGAAGAGAAGATCCGGGAGATCGTGGCTCTGATTCCCGACGACTGGTTGCACTGGAGTGAAAGTCCCGGTAGGCCGCAAGAGATAAGAGAGATTTATATCCGGTTCTTATGTGAGAGACTGGCACATTCCGAAACATTTATAAAAGAAGCACAAGATGCAAGGAAAGCACTTATATGAATATGCCGTTATCCGTTTGGTCCCCAAAGTAGAACGTGAGGAGTTCTTTAATGTGGGAATTATTCTGTTCTCGAAAAGAGCGAAGTACATCAAGGCGCTTTATAAGGTAGACGAGAACAAGTTGAATCTGTTTTCTTCTGAGTTGGATCGTGAATCGTTGTTTGCCAATCTGCATGTTTTCGATAAAATCTGTTCCGGTACGAAGGAGGGCGGTCCTATCGCTGCTCTGGACGTCCCGGAACGGTTTCGGTGGCTGACAGCAGTGCGGAGTGCATCTATCCAGACTTCACGTCCGCATCCGGGTTTCTCCGATGACTTGGACCAGACGTTGGAGATACTGTTCAGGGAATTGGTTCTGTAACGATATTGTAATTGATAGTAAACAGCGATTTAATACTCCGGTTGTTCCTTTGCAGCGGTTTTAATTAGGTGAAAATATATTTGTTTTAACGCAAAAAGAACAAACATGGAGATTAAGAGTAGAGTGACCCGATTTGCGGGTTTGCTATGTATCGCAGGTGCATTACAGGGATTCCCTGTAATCTATTCCGCCAATCCGGGCGGAATCATAAGCGTAGCCCGGCAGGGCACGTATCATCTGACAGGTACGATTGTGGATGGATACGGAGAACCCGTTATCGGAGCCAATGTAGTGGAAAAAGGAACGACTAACGGGGCGGTGACCGATATTGACGGGAAGTTTTCGCTGGAGGTAGCCCCTGACGCTGTGTTAACCATCTCTTTTATCGGATATATCTCGAAAGAAATCACACTGAAAGGAGAGAAAGAGCTGAAAGTGGCCTTGGTGGAAGATACGCAGACGCTGGACGAAGTGGTCGTGGTCGGTTATGGCACACAGAAGAAAGTGAACCTGACCGGAGCTGTCGAACAGGTGACCAGCGAAGTGTTTGACAATCGTTCCGTTCCCAATGTGACACAAGCCCTGCAAGGTTCGATCCCCAACTTGAACATCCAGTTGACTGACGGCAAGCCGACCCGTTCGGCGAGTTATAATGTCCGCGGTACGACTTCGATCGGGCAGGGTGGTAGCGCGTTGGTCCTGATCGACGGTGTGGAAGGTGATCCCTCGATGTTGAACCCGAACGATATCGCCAGCGTGTCTGTCTTGAAAGATGCCGCTTCGGCTGCCATCTATGGGGCGCGTGGTACTTTCGGGGTCGTACTGATCACCACCAAAGAGCCGACTAAGGACAAGACTTCCATTACCTATTCCGGAAATTTCGCCATGCAGAAACCGGTGACGGTTCCCGACTTCGTGACCGACGGATATGAATATGCCAGTCATTTCTATGAAGCCTATCATGCATGGAACAACTATTCGGCCGACCCTAAGAACATTAACAAGACGCAGGAATTCTCCCTCGGCTGGCTGGAAGACTTCAAAAGACGGAAGGAGCAGGGCATAACTGACGAGGTGACGGTCGATGCTACCGGCAAATATGTCTATTACGGCAACGAGGATTATTATGACGCCCTGTACAAGAAAACGACTTTCGCACAGGACCATAACTTGTCGGTGACCGGTAACAACGGGAAACTGAACTACTACGTTTCCGGACGGTTCTATGGCTACGACGGTTTGTTTCGCTATAATACCGACAATTATAAGATGATGAACCTGCGTGCGAAAGGTTCCGTACAGGTGTTCGACTGGCTGAAGATCGAGAACAATATGGATTTTTCCAATATGGATTACCATAACCCGATCAACGTCGGCGAAGGCGGCTCCATCTGGCGTAACATTTCCGATGAAGGTCATCCGACCTCGCCTATCTTCAACCCCGACGGTAGCCTGACTTTCTCGGCCGCTTATTCGGTCGGTGACTTTATCTATGGCAAGAACGGTATCGATACCAATAACAAGGTGTTGAAGAATACGACCGGCTTTACTGCTTCCTTTCTGGAAAACAAGTTGCACGTACGGGGCGACTTCACGTTCCGCAACACGGACGAGGGACAAACGCAACGCCGTATACCGGTTCCCTACAGCACGCACGAAGGGCAGACGGTCGAACTGAGCGCCAAATACAATGACTTGAAGGAAAGTAATATGCGGACCGAGTATATTGCGACCAACCTGTATGCCGATTATGAGGATACATTCGGTGATGCGCATTATTTCAAGGGTATGGTCGGTTACAACTATGAACAGTCTACTTATAAGAGCACCTATGTGCAGCGCAACGGGTTGCTGCTCGACGATTCGGAAAACATCAACTTGGCGCTGGGAGATGCGATCACTACGTCGGGAGATTATAACAGATGGCGCGTGGCAGGTGGCTTTTTCCGTCTGAACTATGCGTTCAAGGATCGCTATCTGTTGGAAGTGAATGGACGCTATGACGGTTCTTCCAAATTCCCGACCGATCAGCAATGGGCGTTCTTCCCTTCTGTCTCCGGTGGATGGCGCGTGTCGGAAGAGGCGTTCTGGAAGGTGAACCCGGATTTGTTCTCCAATCTGAAAATACGTGCTTCATACGGTTCGTTAGGGAATGGTAATGTTTCTCCCTATAGCTTCCTCGAGTTGTTGAGCATCAGCACTTCCGGTCGTGTCCTGAACGGTTTGAAGAACAAGTATACGAGTGCTCCTGCCGTCATGCCTGACGGACTGACCTGGGAAACGGCAACGACGACCGATGTCGGACTGGACTTCGGCATGTTGAACAACCGCTTGCAATTTAACGGTGACTATTACATCCGTAAGACAACGGATATGTACACGGTCGGCGAAACGCTTCCCGATGTGTTCGGCGCCTCTTCTCCCAAAGGCAACTATGCCGACATGACGACCAAGGGATGGGAAATCACGCTGACTTGGCGCGACCAGTTCACATTGGCGGAGAAACCGTTCAACTACGAGATCCGTGGTACGCTGTCCGACTATATCTCGACCATCGACCGCTATAACAACCAGACAGGTAACCTGGATGACTACTATGCCGGCAAGCGTGTAGGTGAAATCTGGGGATATGTGACTGAAGGGCTGTTCAAGGATCAGGCTGATATTGACAGCCATGCCGACCAGACACTGATCCAGTCTTCATCCAAGCGCATCACCTATCCGGGAGATGTGAAGATCAAGGACCTGAACGGTGACCATGTGATCGACTACGGCAATAATACCGTGGACGACCACGGTGACAAGACCGTGATCGGAAATGCGTTGCCTCGCTATGCGTATAGCATCAACCTTTCCGGTGACTGGAACAACTTCTTCCTTTCCGCCTTCTTCCAGGGGGTGGGTAAACAGGATTGGTATCCCAGTTCGGAATGTATTTTCTGGGGACAGTATAACCGCCCGTATAACAACATGCCTACTTGGCATCAGGGCAATTATTGGACAGAAGACAATACGGATGCTTATCTGCCCCGTTATGCCGGCTATAATGCTTCCCTGAAGTCTACACCGCAGACCCGCTACTTGCAGAATGTCGCTTATATCCGTCTGAAGAACCTGCAATTCGGCTACACCTTGCCACAGCCGATCGTTTCGAAAGCCAAATTGCAGAATGTACGGGTTTATATTTCGGCCGAGAATCTCTGGTGCTGGTCCCCGCTCTACAAGCATACGCGTGACCTCGACGTGACGAACATCTACGGTTCCGATCCCGACCTGACGGATGCCGATATGTCGTCCGGACTGAACGGGAACCGTGGTAGCGGTGACGGGAACAGCTATCCGCAGATGAAGAGTGTGAGTTTAGGTTTATCAGTAACATTTTAATTAAAGAACTATCAACGACATGAAACGGATTATATATTCTTTTGTATCAGTCTGTTTACTCCTTTCGTCCTGCTCAATGGACGAGACACCGCAGGCTTCGGTGGACAAAGACACAGTCTTCAGGACGGAGAAAGGGCTGGAAACATATTCCTATTCTTTCTATAATATGCTCCCTTCCGTCAGTGACGGTTTCAGGCAGGATGCCATGTGCGATTATGGAGCGGTGACCAGCTTCGACAACTTTATCCGCGAAGGGGCTTACTCGGCCGAGTTGAGCAGCGGGTGGTCGTGGAGCGATCTGCGCAACATCAACTACTTTATTGAGAACTGTACGAACGAGGCGGTCGATGAATCTGTCCGTAACAACTATATCGGCTTGGCCCGCTTTTTCCGCGCTTACTTCTATTACGAGATGGTAGTACGTTTCGGCGATGTGCCTTGGATAGACCGTACGTTAGGTGTGGACGACGAGTTGCTGTATGCTCCCCGCGATTCGCGGACTATCGTCATGGATCATGTGTTGGAAGACCTGGACTTCGCTTGTGAGAATATCTCGCGGACGAAGGACGAAACCGGTTCTCTGGTGACGAAATGGGTGGCTTATGCGTTGAAATCCCGTATCTGCCTCTTCGAAGCTTCTTTTCGCAAGTATCATACGGAGTTGGGATTGACCGACTCGGCCGACGAATGGTATCAGGAGGCTGTCCGTGCTGCCGAAACGGTTATGAAGGAAAGCGGCCATTCTATTTATACGGGTGAGGGTACGGATGCTTCTTTCCGCTCGCTGTTCATCAGTGATAAGCCGGTAACTAGCGAAGTAATGCTGGCGAGCTGTGCCGATGCCGGGCTGGCTGTGTTGGGCGAAGCTAACTGGTGGTGGACTTCAGGCACGTACGGAGCGCGTTTCAGTATGATCCGTACCTTTGTCAATACTTTCCTGAATACGGATGGGACACCGTTTACGGATCGTGCCGGTTACGAGACGATGGAGTTCTATGACGAATGCCAGAACCGTGACGCACGCCTTGCCCAGACGATCCGCACACCGGGGTATGAACGCGACGGGGTGCCTGCCGCTCCTAACTTCAACGGTTATTCCTATACGGGCTACCAACCGATCAAATATACGTTGGATGATACCAAATACGATGCCGGTGCTTTGAATACGAATGCGATTCCGTTGTTCCGTTATGCCGAAGTCCTGCTGAACTATGCCGAGGCAAAAGCTGAGTTGGGGACGCTGACGGATGCGGATTGGGCGAATACGGTCGGTGTGCTGCGTGCACGCGCCGGTATCACTGGCGGTCTTTCTGCCAAGCCGACCAAGGTGGATGCTTATTTCCAGCAAAACTATTTCCCGAATATTTCCGATCCGGTCATCCTCGAAGTGCGTCGTGAGCGTTCCGTCGAACTGGCTCTGGAGGGTTTCCGCTTCACCGACCTGAAGCGTTGGAAACGCGGTGAGCTGATGACGATGCGTTGGACTGGTATATATGTTCCCGCCTTGAATGTCCAGATGGACCTCGACAAAGACGGTACGCCGGACGTGATCTTCTATAAGGGAGAGAAGCCGACCGGTCTGCCTGCTTCCTGTACGCCTGTTTCGGTAGGAGAGGGCACGCAGCAGGGATTGACCGGGGCGGATTCGGGTAATCTGACTTGGTCGGACGATGATCCGCGTATCTGGTATGACGATGGCCGCCAGTATTACTACCCGATCCCTCAGTCGGCAATCATCAAAAATGGAAACCTGAAACAGAATCCGGGTTGGTAAATGTGTAATCGATAAATGATAAGGATATGAAAAAGACAATAAGTGTATTTGTTTCGGTCCTCCTGCTGGCAGCTTTGCTCCAGTCATGGGCCATGAAAGAATCCCATCCGGCCACAGGCGGGAGGAGCGAACTGAACGTGGCGACTTTCAACCTCCGTATGGATACGGAAAAAGATGGTGTGAATGCCTGGCCGAACCGCAAAGAGATGGTGAAAGGACTGATCCGTTTCCACGATTTCGATATCTTCGGGACACAGGAAGGGTTCAAGCACATGTTGGACGGGATTGCCGAGTTGGATGGGTATGCCTATATCGGTGCCGGGCGCGATGACGGCGAGGATGCGGGCGAACATTCCGCTATCTTCTATAAGACCAGTCGTTTCGATTTGTTGGACAAGGGGAATTTCTGGTTTTCCGAAACACCGGATGTTCCGGGCAAGGGCTGGGATGCTACTTGCTGCAACCGTATTTGTTCCTGGGGTAAGTTTCGCGATAAGGAGAGTGGCAAGGTGTTCTATTTTTTCAATTCCCATTACGACCATCAGGGGAAGGTGGCACGCCGGGAATCTTCCAAACTGCTGATCGCTCGTATTAAGCAGATTGCCGGAATGGATGCGACGGTCTTTGCGACGGGAGACTTCAATGCCGTTCCGACCGATGAACCGATGGTGACGCTAGCATCCGACGGTCTGTTGCTGGACTCGTATGACCTGAGCGAGCAGCCGCGTTATGGTACGGAAGGTACTTACAACAGCTTCAAGACGGATTCCGAGATGATGAACCGCATCGATTATATCTGGGTGACGAAGGGGACGAAGGTGAAAAAGTATGCTGTTCTCAACGATATGCAGTACGGTCGTTTCCCGTCGGATCATTTTCCCGTGATGATACAAGTCACGTTTTAAAGTTTATTTGAATGACAGGTACGGTGTGAGCCGTTTCTTGTCCGTATCTGTAAATTCTTCTATCAGTTGCAGGTTCTCCCATCCGGAGAGCCTGCTTTTTTGTTTCCGGAGCTGTTCGATCGCTTTTGCCTGTCGGTAGTCGAGGTAAGGGTGTTTGCGGAGAGCGGCGGCGGGTAAGGCGTTGACCTCTAACCGGCGTACATGGAGCGTGTCGGCAATGAACCAGGGGGCGAGGGCTTGGTAGCGTTCTTCATCGATCCCATACACTTCCGCCAACTGGCTGACATCGTAGAAGCCCCCTAAGAGTTCTCTGTATTT
>ULSP01000432.1_pt1 | contig 12411 bp, 14 predicted proteins | sample 1956811 | NCBI WGS metagenome assembly ULSP01 (sample SAMEA4835711, study PRJEB28245) | human gut metagenome | biome: gut microbiome; material: fecal sample | place: Denmark | collected 2008
TTCCAAATTGCCAGCCCATTAACTCCCAGAAAGGATTTCAAAAGTCCTGGATCGGCAGCTGCGATATCTCCTATAGTATGGATACCATATCGTGCAAGTTTGGCTGTCGTAGCCCTTCCGACATACAACAGATCGGAAGCAGGTAGAGGCCATACCTTCTCTTTGAAATTCTTTTTTGTGATTTCCGTAATTGCATCTGGTTTCTTCATATCACTCCCCAATTTTGCAAATATTTTATTATAGGAAACACCGATAGAAACCGTCAGTCCTAATTCCTGCTTAACTGTGCGCCGTATACTTTCTGCAGCTTCCATCCCATCTCCACAGATATGTTGGCTACCCGTAATATCCAGCCAGCACTCATCCATTCCATATGGCTCCACCTGATCTGTATATCTCTGGTATATCGCACGAGTGAGCTTACTGTATTTCAAATACTGCTCATACTGTGGCGGCACCATGATAAGATTCGGACAAAACTGTTTTGCTTCCCAATTCACCATCCCAGTTTTTACACCCGCTTTTTTCGCTGCTTCTGATTTTGCCAATACAATACCATGCCGATCTTCGGTTGCTCCACAAACTGCCACAGCTTTTCCTCGTAAGGATGGATTCAGCATCATTTCAACACTGGCATAAAAGCAGTTCAAATCACTATGTAAAATAACTCGTTCTGACATTTTAATCCCTCCTACTTGACAAATATGTGCAATTTAATTACAATAAATGTGTAATCGAATTTCACATATTCGATTATAGGCAATTTAGTTTCACTTGTCAAGATATAATGTGTAATTCATTTTCACAAAAGGAGGCAATCATGAAATTCGGAGAGAAGCTCAAACAACTCCGCACGAATAAAGGTGCGTCCCAAGAGGAAACAGCAAGGGCGTGTGGCATCACCAGAAGAACCTATATAGGTTATGAGCAGGAAGGGAGATATCCGAGAAATCGTGAAGTATATTCCCGGCTGGCAGATTTTTTCGATGTTGATCAGAACTATCTACTGACGGAAGATGAAAACTTTGTTACTAGCGCCTCTGAACGATACGGCTCCAGAGGAAAACGGCAGGCAGAACAGCTGGTAGCGGAACTGTCTGGTATGTTTGCAGGTGGCGAATTATCTGAAGGGGATAAAGACGCAGTTATGTTAGCTTTGCAGAAAGCATACTGGGACTGCAAAGAGGATAATAAAAAATATACTCCTAAAAAGTATCTTCACAAATCAGAGTCCTGATTATAGGATAGCTTATTTGGTACGATACAATTGAGGAGGTGCAAAATGGACTCAAAAGCTATTTACCAAAAAGCAAATGCTCTTGTCCGCCAGACTGGAACCAGAGATGCTGAAAAAATTGCAAAAGAAATCGGTATCTGGATTTATAATGAGCCATCCTTTGATGCCTTGCTCGGTATGTACACATTCCGATGGAACCATCGTCTCATTTTTTTGAACCCACGGATGGATCATTACCTGCGTCAAATGGTGATCGCTCATGAGCTTGGACATGACTCTGAACACCGTGAGCGTGCAAAAGCCTCAGCGGATGGATTAAAGGAATTCACTCTCTTTCAAATGAAAGATACTACAGAATATGAGGCGAATGCTTTCGCTTCCCACATTCTGTTAGATAATGAAGAAGTATATGATTTAGCCCGTTCCGGTTATGATGTCGTACAAATATCCCAACAGATGGGTTCTGATATTAATTTAATGTTGATTAAATTGCAGGAAATGAACAAACTGGGGTATGATTTCAATATTCCCTATGATCCGGATAGCCGATTTTTTAGGAAAATCCATATATAGAGTACACAAGAAAGAAGGGATCACTATGATAATCATTGCAGCTGTCGATGATAGAAACGGAATGATGTTCAATCATCGCCGCCAAAGTCAGGACAAGGTGCTGCGTGAAAAAATATTGTCACTAACCTCTGGAAAACTGCTGTGGATGGATCATTATTCAGCCAAGCAATTCGATGGTTATACAGCACCACAATTAAATATAGACGACCGCTTTATGTGGGAGGCTGCTCCCGGTGAATTCTGTTTTGTAGAAGATGTGCCTGTTGCACATTTTGAGAAATGGGTTGAACAGATCATTCTCTTTAAATGGAACCGGAAGTATCCCGGTGATTTCTATTTCGATATTGATGTGCAAAAACCGGAATGGAAATTAATTCGCACAGAGGACTTCGCCGGATCTTCCCATGAAAAGATTACAATGGAGGTATACGATCATGCGTAGACTGCCAAAAACATTCCTGCCCCTTCTGCTCGCAATTTTGATTTGCTTTACCGGATGCAGCGGAACAACAGCAGATGCTGATAATACTCCAAGCACTCCATCGCAGACAACAACTACCTCAACTGAGGAGCCTACTCCGCAAGAAGATACACAGCCTGCTCCTGAAACCGTCCCGGCCATAGATCTAGGCAGTAACCCGGCGTTTTCAGGAGAACCGTATGTAGCCATCAACAATAATGTTCCAGATTTTACGGACGCTGACCTCATAACTTCTTCTTTCGAAGAATACAGCAATTTGGATTCACTTGGACGCTGCGGTGTTGCATATGCCTGTATCGGGACAGATCTAATGCCAACCGAGGATCGTGGCTCCATCGGACAAGTAAAGCCATCCGGTTGGCACACTGTGAAATATGATTGTGTGGATGGAAAGTATTTATACAACCGCTGCCACCTGATCGGCTATCAGCTTACAGCAGAAAATGCCAATGAAAACAACCTGATCACAGGTACCCGCTATTTGAACGTGGAGGGGATGCTTCCCTTTGAAAATATGGTTGCCGACTACATAAAAGAAACCGGGAACCATGTTCTGTATCGTGTCACACCTATTTTTGAAGGAAATAATCTGGTGGCCAGCGGCGTTCACATGGAGGCCAAATCTGTAGAGGATAATGGGGAAGGCATTCTCTTTAATGTTTATTGCTACAATGCGCAGCCCGGTGTTGGAATTGATTATGCTACCGGTGAAAGCTGGCTGGATACTGGCTCTGGAACCGAAACGCCGAGTAGCTCTCAATCCAGTTCTGTAGAAAGCGGAGAAGTTACCTATATTTTGAATACCAATTCCCATAAGTTCCACGATCCTTCCTGCTCCAGTGTAGATCAGATGAGTGACAGCAATAAGGAAGAATTCACTGGAACAAGGGATGAAGTCATTGCAATGGGTTATGAACCATGCGGTCGCTGTAATCCGTAGGAGGTGCGCCATGAACGATATAAAAGTGTATGTGGATGTGATTGTCAGCTTTCGCAATGATGGCGTTATGCTTCCACGACAGATCACATGGGAAGACGGACATAAATACGACATTGACCGTGTATCCGATATACGGCCTGCCGCAGCTGCCAGAGCCGGAGGGCAAGGAGATCGTTACACGGTTTGGATCAACGGCCAGCAAAGTTACCTTTTCTTTGAAAGGAACTGCTCTCTCACCGGAAACAATATCGGCCGATGGTTTGTAGAAAGAAAAGTGGCATAGGAGGACGACAAATGAAGTACAAAGTATACCGGTCTCTTGGAGACCTAGATAAGCAAGTAACAAAACACACACTGATTGCTGTAGAGTACGGAAAGGACATTTATGATGTGACACCGGCACTCGTCAAGGCCGTAACAGATGAACTCATGAATTCACCAGAATATGATAAATGTGATGCATGGGCGAATGCTCCGGAAGAAATCGGCTCCTTCCGGCGAGTAAAACGCTATAATTATGAAATGCTCGGCGTGGTCTCTCCTCCAAATGCTCCGAAAAACATTCTGATTGATTTTGGCATTATTGAAACGGATGAAGAAGAATAGGTCACGAGGTACATCTATGAATTTATTTAAGAACCTATTTTCGTCCAAAACTGCAGAACCCGTGCTGGATTATAAAAAGGCGATTGTCTTTGTAGATTATGAACATTGGTACTATTCTTGCCGTAATTTATTCCACATAGCCCCTGATCCGATCACATGGCGAAAAAGTCTTGACGAAAAATATAATATTGAAAAAATGTATATATTCGGGGATTTCTCCAATAAGGGAATAAATGAAGGGCTGGATAAACTTCACGCTATTTCCAATACAGTAATCTCTACCCAGCAGCCCAACGGCAGGCACAAAAAGGATATGACCGACTTTATAATGCTGGATCATATTTATCAGGTATCCGCCGAAGACCATGAAGTCGGGACATACATCATATTCACTGGAGACGGACACTTCCAGTCGGTTGTAAAATACCTGATCCAGAAATTAGGAAAACATGTTGTTATCTATGGAGTGACTAACGCCACCAGTAATCGCCTGAAGGATGTTGCCACCGAAGTATATGAAATTCCGGCCACAGAAGAAGTCATACAAAGCCGGTATCAAATGATCGTAGACAATCTGGCATATGTTTTTAATCACGAAAATATCATCCCTTCATTTAAAGGCACTGTAGCTGCAGTAGCCAGAAGAAATGAGGTGCCGGAAGATGAGGTTGCCATAGCATTACAAGAAATGCTGGAAAAAGGGCTTTTATACCGGAAAGAACGAAGGGTTGAATTTAACCGCACTGTAAAAGTTTTAGCTGCTAATTGGGATGCCTTAATTGAAGCGGGATTATGGCAGCCATAAACAAAAATTACCGATAATGCTGAAGATTGCTTTTGCAATTTATGCTATAATTATCTATGTTAGAGGGCATTTTTACTACTCCCTTTGACCCCATTAACTTCCGATAATTTTTTGTTATCGGAACTAGGAGGTTTGCATATGAGCGAATTGATGCAAAAACACGAAATGACCGAAGAGGACATTAAACTGCAGTTCATCACGCCCGCAATCGAAGCGGCTGGCTGGGATAAATTTAAGCAGATAAAGCTGGAATATAATTTTACTGATGGCCGTGTCATTGTAAGAGGTAATGTGACGGCAAGAGGGAAACGCAAAAGAACGGATTATCTTCTTTACTACCGCCCTAACCTTCCGCTTGCCATTGTGGAAGCGAAAGATAATAAGCACAGTATCGGGGCCGGTATACAACAGGGCATAGAATATGCGGAATGCTTAGATGTACCTTTCGTATATAGTTCAAATGGTGACGGTTTTCTTGAGCATGACATGAAAACCGGAAAAGAACGAGAGTTATCGTTGGATGAATTTCCTTCCCCGGAAGGCTTATGGATGCGCTATAAAAATATAGAGCAGATTACACCTGATCAAGAAAAATTGATTACGGAACCATATTATTTTAAACCAGGAGACAAAACGCCACGATATTATCAGAGAATTGCCATCAATCGTACTGTTGACGCTATCGCCCGTGGCCAAAACCGTATCTTACTCGTTATGGCCACTGGTACAGGCAAAACATATACGGCTTTCCAGATCATTCACCGCCTCTGGAAATCCGGCACCAAGCGTAAAATTCTTTTCCTTGCTGATAGAAATGTTCTGGTGGATCAGACCATGCAACAGGATTTTAAACCCTTCGCTAGAGTCATGACAAAAATCGAAGGGAAAAAGCTGGATAGTTCCTACGAGATCTATCTTTCCCTCTATCAGCAGCTTGCTGGAGATGAGAACGAAGAGCCATTCCGTGCATTTAAACCAGACTTTTTTGATCTAATTGTAATTGATGAGTGCCATAGAGGTTCCGCAAAAGAGGATTCTCGCTGGCGAAAAATACTGGAGTATTTTTCTAATGCAACACAAATCGGACTTACGGCTACACCAAAAGAAACGAAAGAAGTCTCCAACATCAGTTATTTTGGTGAACCCATTTATACATACAGCCTGAAGCAAGGCATTGATGACGGCTTTCTGGCACCATACAAGGTTCTCCGTGTAGGTCTGGACAAGGATCTGGAGGGCTGGCGTCCGCTTGCCGGTCAGAAGGATATCTATGGTTACGAGATTGAGGATCGTGAATACAATACAAAAGATTATGACAAAACGCTGGTCATTGATGATCGTACTGTTGCGGTTGCCAAGCGCATCACTCGATTCTTAAAAGAAAATGATCGGTTCGCTAAAACTATTGTTTTCTGCGTGGATATTGACCATGCAGAAAGAATGCGGCAGGCGCTGGTAAACGAAAATAGCGATCTGGTGGCTCAAAATCCTAAATACATCATGCGTATTACAGGTGATAATGCGGAAGGCAAAGCCCAACTGGATAATTTTATTGCTGAAGACAGCACCTACCCGGTTATCGTAACCACGTCAAAACTGATGACAACAGGTGTGGACTGTAAAACTTGCCGCCTCATTGTATTGGATAACAATATCAATTCCATGACCGAATTTAAGCAGATCATCGGCCGTGGCACAAGGTTGAAGCCGGATTACGGCAAAGAGTATTTTACCATTATGGATTTCCGTAACGCTTGTCGGCTTTTTGCAGATCCTGATTTTGATGGCGATCCTATTTCTATTATCGATATAGATCCCACAGATGATCCTGACAAGCCGCCAGTAGAGCCGGATGATCCTAACACGCCACCTACTACCCCTGCTGGTAATGAGGGAACGGATGATCCGCCAGAGAAAAGGCATAAATTCCGTGTCAGGGGTGTCGAAGTCAGCGTTTTGCATGAACGTGTCCAATACTACGATAAAGACGGTAAACTGATCACGGAAAGTGTAACAGACTATTCCAAGAAAAATATTCTCGGAGAATATGCCACTTTGGATTCTTTCTTACGTGCTTGGAACGGGGAACAGCGAAAACAAGCTATCATCGATGAACTTCAGGAACGTGGCGTGTTACTTGATGCGCTCCGAGAGGCTTCCGGCCAGAAAGATATTGATGATTTTGATCTGATCTGCCACATCGCATATGATAAGGCACCTCTCACCAAAGCCGAGCGTGTAAACAATGTGAAAAAACGTGGTTATCTCTATAAATATTCTGGCTTGGCACAGGAAGTATTATCAGCGCTGCTGGACAAATATATGAATGATGGTATCCGGGATATTGATAATCTGGAGATCCTCTCCAATGATCCATTCCGGCAATTTGGCACCCCTATGAAAATTGCAAAGCTGTTCGGTGGAAAGGCTGGATATTTAAAAGCCATCCATGAATTACAAGGGGAAATATATGCAGCATAAGGAGAAAGCAAAATGGGTTTGAACAATCTTGTAAAAAGACTTCAAGATATTATGAGAAATGATGCTGGCATTAATGGTGATGCACAGCGAATTGAACAGATGGTATGGATTCTGTTTCTTAAAGTGTATGATGCCAAAGAAGAAATCTGGGAGTTCTATAATGATGATTATAAATCAATCATTCCAGAGGAACTTCGCTGGCGTAATTGGGCTGTAGATCACAAAGATGGCAAAGCCCTCACCGGCGATGCGCTTTTGGATTTCGTCAATAATACACTCTTTCCGCAGCTTAAGGCTATTGAGATTGATGAAAACACACCTATGAGCCAGATTATCGTCCGTACAGCCTTTGAAGACAATAATAACTATATGAAGGACGGTATCCTCTTAAGACAGGTGATCAATGTCATTGATGAGATCAACTTTGAAGAATATGAAGACCGCCATGCTTTTGGAGAAATCTATGAGACTATCCTGCGGAGCCTCCAGAGCGCTGGTAACTCCGGTGAGTTTTATACGCCACGTGCCGTAACAGATTTTATGGTTCAGATGATCCAGCCTAAACTGGGGGAATCAATCGCAGATTTTGCCTGCGGTACAGGCGGTTTCCTGACCTCTGCGCTAAAGGTTCTGGATAAGCAGGTTGAGACCGTTGAGGATCGAACTGTATACAGTAATTCAGTATATGGTATTGAAAAAAAGGCTCTCCCATTTTTGCTGTGTGCCACCAATATGCTCTTACACGATATTGATAATCCCAAGATAATACACGGCAATTCTCTGGAAAAGAATGTTCGTGATTATAAAGAATCCGACCGGTTCGATGTAGTTCTTATGAATCCTCCTTATGGCGGTAACGAGAAAGATGCAGTAAAGCAGAATTTCCCTGCCGAACTTCGGAGCAGTGAAACTGCGGATCTTTTTATGACAGTAATCATGTACCGTCTGAAAAAGAATGGGCGGTGCGGCATTATCCTGCCGGACGGTTTCCTGTTCGGGACAGATAATGCTAAGATGGCAATTAAAGAAAAGCTTATGAGTGAATTCAATTTACATACTATAATCCGAATGCCGCACAGTGTGTTTGCGCCATATACTTCGATTACCACTAATATCCTGTTCTTCGACCATACCGGCCCGACAAAAGAGACTTGGTTCTACCGCCTTGATATGCCGGAAGGATATAAGAACTTTTCAAAAACGAAACCTATGAAGCTGGAACACTTCGCTCCTGCTATCGAATGGTGGAATGACCGTAAAGAAATCTCAATCGATGGATTTGATAAGGCTAAGAAGTATACTGTAGAGGAAATTGCTGCCCGCAATTATAATATCGATCTTTGCGGCTACCCACATGAGGAAGAGGAAATTTTACCGCCGAAGGAACTGATCCAGCAATACCAAGAAAAACGTGCCAGCCTGAACGCTGACATAGATCGTATCTTGGCACAGATCACAGATATTCTGGGAATTGATTTAACGGAGGATACAACCGAATGACAGCACAACAATTAAAAAATTCCATTCTACAGATGGCCGTACAGGGCAAGCTGGTACCGCAAGATCCTAATGATGAACCTGCCAGTGTCCTGCTGGAGCGCATACGTGCAGAGAAAGAACAGCTGATAAAAGAAAAGAAAATCAAGAAGGAAAAGAACCCTTCTGTTATCTTCCGTGGTGCCGATAATTTGCCTTATGAGAAAGTTGGAAAAAATGAGCCTGTATGTATTGCAGACGAAGTGCCGTTTGAAATTCCAGAATCATGGGAATGGGTGCGACTGATCGAGGTATGCGAATATATCCAGCGAGGTAAATCACCAAAATATTCAACAATCAAAAAATACCCTGTGATAGCACAAAAATGTAATCAATGGGATGGATTCTCCATTGAAAAAGCAAAATTTATTGAACCCGACTCTTTGCAGTCATATGGCGAAGAACGCCTTTTGCAGGATAATGATCTTATGTGGAATTCTACAGGGCTTGGCACTCTTGGTAGAATTGCGATTTACAAATCGGCTCTAAATCCCTATGAATTGGCAGTGGCGGACAGTCATGTCACAGTTATCCGCCCCTTTAAAGCATATATTTTGCCGGAATATTTATACTACTATTTTGCAAATCCGTCTGTGCAGAATGTGATAGAAGATAAGGCTGATGGAACCACGAAACAGAAGGAATTGGCAACCGCAACTATAAAAGCATATTTAGTTCCAATTCCTCCTTTAAATGAGCAAAAAAGAATTCTCGAAAAACTGGAAGAAGTTCTTCCTATAGTGGAAAAATACAAAGTAGTATATGATACAGCAGAGTCACTGCAGGACGCCTTCCCAGACCGTTTAAAGAAGTCTATTTTGCTCCAAGCTGTACAGGGAAAATTAGTACCACAAGATCCATCTGATGAACCTGCTGAAGTCCTTCTGGAACGCGTCAGGGCAGAAAAGCAAAGGCTAATTAAAGAGGGAAAAATAAAGAAGGATAAACACGAATCCATCATTTTCAGAAGGGATAATTCTCATTATGAAAAGCGTGGCTCCGAAGAAGTCTGCATCGATGACGAGATACCATTTGAAATACCAGAAAATTGGGCTTGGGCGAGACTTTCGTCATTTGGCATATTTAGTAGTGGAAAAACACCCTCGATGTCAAATCCTCAGTTCTGGAATGGTGATATTCCGTGGGTAACTTCGAAGGATATGAAACGACCAGTGATTACAGACTCTGAGATGCATATTACGGAGCTAGCCGCATCTACCATGCAATTATACCCAGAGGGCACACTGCTACTAGTTGCTCGCAGTGGTATCCTAAAAAGGTTGCTCCCGTTATGTGTACTTGGAATCGATAGCACCATAAATCAAGACATTAAAGCCTTCAGGCTTTATGACATCGCCTTATCGGAATGGCTGTACTATGGAATAAAAGCTTTTGAACCGTACATTCTTAAAGAACTGGTGAAATCGGTAACAACTGTTGAAAGCCTGAAATTTGATGAGTTCTCTGCTATGCTTATACCAGTACCGCCATTGGCAGAACAGCGTAGAATCATATCAGCAATTAAAGCAATATTGAGTCTACTTGCTCCATTGTCAAGCAACCCGTTATTCTCATTATGAGAAGTTGGACGGTGAGGAGCGCTGCATAGATGATGAAATCCCCTTTGACATACCAGTAAGCTGGATTTGGGTACGATTCGGTTCTGCGTTGGTCAATAGAGATGCAGAACGAATTCCCCTATCAGTTTCTGAACGTTCCAAATTAGATAAAATCTATGACTATTATGGTGCTTCAGGTGTTATAGACAAAGTTGACCGCTTTTTGTTTGAAAAGCCGCTCTTACTTATAGGCGAAGATGGTGCAAATCTATTATTGAGAAGCAAACCCATAGCTTTTATAGCTTCGGGTAGATATTGGGTTAATAACCATGCTCATGTTATTGATTCAGTTGGAGGGTTAAGTTTGAAATATGTAGCACTGTTTATCAATTCCATTAATCTAGCACCATATGTGACAGGAACTGCTCAGCCTAAAATGAATCAGGAAAAAATGAACTCTATTTTGGTACCGTTGCCACCAATAGAAGAGCAAACACGTATAATACAGGAAATCGAAAAAATATTTGCTATAATTCAACAATTATAAAAAGTACGCATACCTCTTCAATCGAAAGGTATGCGTCTTTCTTTACCAGTCTATTACATCATCAACAATCGCCCGTTGCTCTGTACTGGTTTTGCGTAAATATATGCGTGTTGTTTCTATGCTTTCATGTCCCATCAGATCCGCTAGGAAAGCTATATCATTACATCGCTCAAGAAAACTTTTTGCGAAACGGTGTCTAAAAGAATGTGGATATACTACTGCGGGATCAATACCATACCTGATAGCCAGTTTCTTTAATTGCTATATAATACATTTCCTGCCTCAAAAAAGGTCTTATCACCTACAGCTTTTCGTTCACCTACAGTTTTGTATTCAAGAATGCGGCCGCCCTTTTCAATATCTTCTAGGTCTAGCTGCCAAAAATCTGGTGGGGCATCTTGTGCCTTAATTTTTTTCTTGGTTTCTGCATAAGAAGAAACAAATCCAAGGCGAGTCCATTCCCACGAATCCGGAATTTCAAACGGCACATCATCTGCAATGCACACAGGCTCATTTTTTCCAACTTTCTCATAAGGCAAATTATCGGTAGAAAATTCTATCATAATACAGTATGCGGAGCAGGCTATTATCTCTGCTCCGCACAAGACTCAATTTTTATGTGATGCAAAAAAATACCCATAATCATACATTTTCAAACTCAAATGCTGCCCAATATCCAGAAGATTATTTATTATTATTTCGACATCACGATCCTCAGTATCCGTTTTTCCTAACCTATGACAAATTCTTTCGTAAGCATCATGCATCCCAGCATAAAGTTCATAGCATGGTTTGCCTTCTTCATATTCATTCTCTACGTATTTGCTCTCTTCCACCGGGAAATGCTCCAAATCAAGAGAACCATTGGCCAGATCGAAAATTAAGGTTTTGAATTCTGAACTTTGCTTATCCATCACTTTACTCCATTCCATAGTTAAAATTACTTTTCTGGCGCTAAAAAGTGTTGTCAGCAGAAAAAAAGGAAACAGACTATCATCGGTAAATAGAACTGCTTCCTCATTCCTTCTTAAGACTACGAACAAACTGTAACAGAATTCTTCTCTCTTCTGCCCCTAACATATCCCACGTCTCAATGATTTCTTTTTGCTCTTGTGTTAAATCCGGTCGTTTGCCCTCTCCAGCGAAAAATTGCGCCATCGTGATACCAAATGCATCACATATCTTTTCCAGAGTAAGCACGGTCGGCATACTTTTCATATTCATAATATTACCCAGTGCCGTTTGTGACATCCCGGTCAACTGGGAAAGCCGATACTTTGTCACTTTATGTTTAACACACAATTCTTTTACCCGTGTGGCAACATACTCTTCTACACGCAAGTAAAATACACCTCTCTTCTAACCTATATACCGTAATTGTACTGATAAATTAGAAGATTGATTAGAACTGTATCACTTGACTAATATGCTCCATTATACTTTAGTATTCAGGTAAAAAAAATTAGAACTCAGCAGTTCTTATTTTGATAGTTCTATCTGTTCCAAAGTTTATTGTTTTCTCCAATCACCTCTTTTCCCTTCAAAGGCAAGCATAGCATTTATCCCTTTACTCTGCAACAAAATCTTATCGACAAATAATTACATATCCCGACATATACAAAAAGCCTCTCCACAATAGCTTTGGT
>ULSP01062946.1_pt1 | contig 12390 bp, 16 predicted proteins | sample 1956811 | NCBI WGS metagenome assembly ULSP01 (sample SAMEA4835711, study PRJEB28245) | human gut metagenome | biome: gut microbiome; material: fecal sample | place: Denmark | collected 2008
GCAAGCTTCTCCTTAGCCTGTTCCAGTGTCATACTCATATTCTACCTCCCATTTTCTTAAACTGTCATTGTCAGCAACAGTCAATTTTTTTCTATTATACTTGATATTCCCTACTATTGCAAACCTAACTCCCGGTATCGTTTCCATCCGTTAAGATTCCGTAAATGTGTTGCAAAGATTCTGTAAATAACCCGACAAAATAGTGTTAAGGGTCTGGCAAAACTATTCACCCGGGGAGATCTGTTTACTATAATACGGTATGTGAGGTTTTTTAAAAGCTTCATCGAATGCTTTGCAGAATGACAGAAAGTTGAGGAATTCATTATGAATATTGGAATTTTAATCATTGCAATCGTAGGCGGTGCTACCGGACTTTTATCCACAGCATATCTGGCAATCAGTTTCCCTGCTGTGCTCCTGTGGAAGCTCTATCGCAGGGTGGTCCACAGAATTCCTCTCACCCAATAAGCTAACTACAAACACTTTCCCTCTAAAAAGGACCCGGAAGCTTTCGCCCGGGTCCCTTGTCGTATTCACGTATTCTGTTTTACTCCTGCACCGGGTCCCAATTTTCATCCACCAATGTCGCAGTTACTGTAATACCCTCCGGTGCATTTTCTGCACAGATCACCAGATAGAACATCTCCTCTTCTTCATCCACGGTATATTCTGAAGGATCCTCGATCTTATATACAGCAAATCCTTCCGGATACTGCTGTAGCTCGATAAATCCACTCTCTAAAAGGGCTTCGTGATAAGCTTCTTTTACTGCCTCGCTGTCTCCGCAGGCATAGGTCTTCGCGGAAGCAAATATGCTTTCCTCACTGTCCGTCTCCGCAAGGCCTTCCAGCACATCATCCGGATATACAATATCCTGCTTCACGGCTTCCAGGTATTCCGATGACCTGCCGATGCTCTGCCAGATCTCCAGGGTTTCTTTTCCGTCCTCGGAACAGATCATGAGCACCAGGCTGAAAGCCAGGATAATTCCGTAGATGCCCAGGGCTGCTGCCAATATTTTGGCATAGGGGTTCTCCGGCTGTCCCAGATTCGTATAGGATGTGATGATCCAGCCGAAATTACGATAATCCACTGCTGCATTACAGTAGTCACATACTCCGCCGCCTAAGATATCCACACTGCCACCGCAGTTCGGGCATTTATATTCCCGAAGTGCCTTGCCATGCTGTGTCACGATCTCCTGTCTGCCTTCCAGTTCCAGCCGCAGTTTCTCATAGCGGTTGCGAATTTTACTACCCGTATCCTGCGTCAGGCGCATTTTCACTTCCACGCTCAGCCTGTACCGGTCCTCCACCGCTTCCGCTTTCAAAAAACGTACGCCGCAGATACAGCAATCCACCACATTCTGATACCGCTCCACAGTACCTGTCAGATCACAGACCGCGAAAAAGCGCACCTGCTCTGCGGTATCTGCCATGTGGATCATCCGTAGCTGGTACTCAAGATTCTGTAGGAAATTACCTGTGGAAAATTGGGGGATCAGTGCCTTTACTTTTGACTCGTCCTGAATTTTCGGTTTTCTATGTTCCTCCATTACAACAATCATTACTACGAATATGATCGCCATGAAAAACAAAGAACGGAAAAACACCGGGGCAAATCCGATACCAAGCATCATTGCCGCTGCCGCTTTGACCGCGTTATAACCATTTCTCCCCAAAGCCAGCAGTAAAAACATAATGCCGCCCGCACAGATTGCCAGCAGTGCAAGGGCAACCACTACGATTCCTACCGTCAATCCGGCTTTGATAAAGTTGGAAATGCTTTTCTGCCTTGCGTCCTCTTCCAACGAAAAGCCGGATACCTTCGTCTCGAAATCACTGACCAGAAACTTTGCTCCACAGGCATCACAGCCATCGATATAGCTGGATAATTTTCCTTCATGACCGCAGTTTGGGCAGATCGCCATATCCCCCTGCACATCCGCTTTCAAAAAATTGGCTTCCACGATCTCCGGTGTCTTCAGGGTCGCGATTTTTTTCCCTTTACGGTAATAGGTACGTCTCATCTTCACAGCTTTGGTCCGGTGGCAGGTGTAATCATAGCCGTCCTTTTTCGGGCCATCGTAATCCGCCGGCCGCACCGGTTCCTGCATCTCCATATCCACCGTCAGGTTCCGCTGTTGTAATCTTTTCCCACTCAGCCGAAGGCTCTGCCAGAAGGGCTGTGTCGTCTGTTCCATCAGGTTCTACTCTGCTTTTGCATTTCCCTGATAGAAGGCTTTCAGTTCCCCGTAAAAGTCTTCTGTCCGTCCTTCGATCTCTCTCCGTGCATCATTCAAAAAATCTGTTGCCATCGTATTCTCCCCTCACAAATGTAATACGTGATATGCATTCATTATATAAGGTGTCATCAGCCATTTCAAGATATTTTCCCGTACAGAAGCTATTGCCTGCCCGAACATCTAATGCTGATGGAGATATTTTTCTCTGGTAGCCAGTCCGCCCCGGATATGTCGTTCAGACTTGTTGATATCCAGCACCTTCCGCGCCTGTTTCGCCAACGACGGATTCACCTGCGCCAGCCGCTCCGTCACATCCTTATGTACCGTGCTTTTCGAGATGCCGAACGCTTTCGCTGTCTGCCGCACCGTGGCGTTGTGGTCGATGATATAGCCCGCTATCCCAATAGCTCGTTCTTCAATATAGTCTTTCAAAGGAAAACCCCTCAGGATACTTTTTTACAGTGTATGAAAGTATCTGAGGGGTTATGATAGGGATTGTGGTTGATTTCATTATAGTTGGTCAATTTCCTGCCAGGCTTCTTCGATAGTATATATTTCACCGGATTTCATGCTACTGATACCTTCGGCAAGGTGTTCATAAAGTTCATCTACTCCTTCTATATCTGACTTTTTTCGTATTTTGTTATCCATTTGCATTTTCCTTAATCTCTCCTACCAACCTATACACCGTCGTCCCAGGACACATCTCTGATGGTTTCTTTTTACCTTCACGTTCACACTGTTCCAACTTCTGCTGTGCTATCCGTATTGCCTTTACCTCATTTCCCACACGGCAAATTTTTCCATACATCTTTTCATCTGCCTTGGAATACTTCTGTCCCGTCTTGCTCTCATATACTCGCCCGAACTCAGAGCAGCATGTCCATGAATCTTGAATTGCCGGCATTGCACCAAAATAGGCATACATCCATATTTCAAAACATGGATTCGACCATCCTACTTGTATGTCTTTTTTCTCTGCTTCAGCGATGATTTTATCAAATCCTATTACCTGATCTCTGTCAAACACAATCCAAGGAATACGATATTGCGCCTCATAAGCTGTTAGCTCCAGGCATTTATCAATCATGCTTCTTGTCTTTGTTTCTACGACTTTAATGACAAGTTTGTTTCTAACTTTTTCCGGCAAGGATTGATGTAATCCTGTAAAAAAGCAACGTTCTGTCCCTTCTGTGTCTGTAACGATTAAGTAATATCCCAATTCCGGTACTTTGATTGTTATTCTTTGCTCTCTTGTCTTTCTGTTCCCTGTTCTATCCCCTTTTGCCATGCTCAATCTCTCCGTTCCACTTCGGTCGGTGCTGAACCAATGTCCCCCGGACATTGAGCACCCTTAAACATATCAATACTCTTTAAGGTCGGAATAGCACCATACTTACCAATCAGATAATTTTTCTCATAGCTTTCGTCCTTACGAATACGTGCTCCATCCTCATCCACAAAATCTGCAAGAGAATATAATGTTGAAACACCTCGATCATCCTTCTCAACAAACCAGATTTCATCACGACGCAGCAACTGATTTGAAAGTTGCCAGGTATCATGCGTTGTAAATACAAGTTGCGCATGGTTAACATTAATATTCGGGTTCAAGAATGTAAGCAAAAAGTTTCTTACCAAAAGCGGATGTAATCGTGCATTTAATTCATCAATAAAAAATACACTTCCCTTTTCTAATACTTCCTGCAATTCCGGATAAAGAGCAAACATCTTCAATGTTCCTGCCGACTCTGCACCCAGAGGAATTTCTGCCATCTTGTCAGAGTCAATCATCTTATGAAGTGCATTGATCTTATATTTATCTTCCTTTGACTCGCCATCATTCGGAACCTTTTCTACTCTGAAATCCTTAATGTGTTCATCAAAAGATGCAAAGTATTCTACAACCTTCTGCTGAACGTTCTTATCATCCACAAAGCCTCTTGGCAATCTATGAGATAAGAAAAAGTTAGTAACCGGATCACCAAAATCTGCAAATTCATTTATCAAGAACCAGTCTCTGATTGCCTTACATTTGCTAATTTTTAACTTAGCTCCTAAAGAAGCAATCAACACCTGCTTTTCCAGCGCAATCTTTATATTATCCCTGCTGTTCTTTGGCAAGCCTGATAAATCTAATTCACTGTCAGAATTTCCACGATAAAATACTGTACTGTACTTTCTGGCTGTCTTAGCCTTAGAATTCAGCCATTCCTCTGTTACACCTTCCTGATCAACGCAAAATCCATAATTATATGTCTTCTCGTTCTTATCTCCTGGAATAGTAAAATAGACCTCAAAACTGGACTCTGCATCTGCTGACGTGGAATCAAACAAAAACGGAGTAGGTCTATACTCCTCAAACTTCTCTTCCTCATCTCCGTACTTGAAAGAATCCACTACATACTCAGCCATATACTCAAATGCACTGTATATATTTGACTTGCCACTTGCGTTTGCTCCATAAATAGCAGCAATCGGCAGTATCTTTTCACTTCCGATGGTCACAACTCTTTCAGAAAATTCTGTCATCTTAGTGGCAGACAAATCCAAAGTTACTTCTTCTCTAAAAGATCTAAAATTTTTAAAATTAAATTGTATCAACATAATTGCTACCTCATCTTCTTTTCTATTTTTTATTATATGCATTTTTTCAAAATAATCAACACTTAAACGTGTTTTTTTCTCATTTAAGTGTTGATTATTCATTTCTTTTAGATATCAAAGCAAAAAGCAAGGCTCTCACCTTGCTCCTCTTACCCCACAAATAATTTTTCCTTGTTTTCCGATAAATTTTCTAATATGTAATCCCCACTCTCTGCATACAATGCAGTTTTCTCTATTGCCCTCTCTACCTTCCCGGCATTTACTTCTATTAAGAGTTTGCACAGGAAATCTGCAGTATCTTCCGCTGAATTTGGATTATGAAAACGATAATTTAATTTCGTCCGTTTCAAGCGAAAGCTACACCCCCTTACCTCGCCTGTCCTTCTCTCCCATACTATGAGAAGGATTCTTAGATTAGACCAGACCTTTTATTTAATCTAAGCATAATCCACTTGAAATCAAATTACGTTCCCAAAATACTGGACTTTTGTCCATTTCCACCATACTTTTTCAAAAATTACACCGATCCTGACTACATCATATTCCATTCAAAGCCGTAAAAGTGAAAGAAAACGCTTGAAAAGATTTTATGTTACTAAACCTTTTCAAGCGTCTCAATTCTAATGCGCATACATTTTTATGATCAACATCCTCTTCTCTGCCTTGTTTTTTCTAAATTCCAGTTTACAATCAATTCTATATTCACAACTTGGCAAGCAGTGCATTTGTACACACAAAATGCATTTTTGCTTGTTGGGCGTATCTCCCAAACCCTCAGAATCAATCAGAAATCTGATTAAACTCCCCGTCTGTTTCCATCCTTTCATCACCTACATTATTTTCGCAAGTAATCAAGCCTTTTTGCCCTTTCATAAGCCAATTCCAAAAACTGACAAATATCTAAATGAGAATAATCCCAATTCATTGGTTCTAAAGTTGTAGCTCCCCGGTATCCTGTACAGGCAATTTTCTCCATAACTGTATCCCAATTAATATTGCCGTCGAATGGTAATTGATGTTGATTATGGCTACCGCCGTTATCCTGTAAATGAATTGCCATCAGCCGGTTTCCATACACTCCCAACAAATCTTCATCCGGTGCATAATTTATATGATGACAACTATCATAACAATAGCCTGCATTATTTGAAGTGAATTTATTTAAAACTATTTTCAAATTTTTAATGTTACTTAAATTCTCAAAAGCAATCTGAATATTCTTTTGTTCTGCCTTGTTTATAAGTTCTGCCAACCGTCTGATTCCTGTTTGATTTAAAGGATTATTATCATTTGGCAAATGTATCACCATGGTCGGTATATCATATTCACAGCAATCCGCTACACATTGTAGATAACTTTGAAATACGCCTTCACCACTCAAATTGTCCAGTGACAGATTATTCTGCTCATGCACAGGCGCATGGATATTTTCTACAAATAAACCAGCTCTTCTGGCTAATCTTACATCCTCTTGATAACCGTCTCCTCTGCCAAACTGATTGCTCCACCACAACATTACACAATCAAATCCCGATTTTCTAATCAATTTGTACCTTTCTTCAAAAGAGACATCATAGCCAGAGCCATAACCAAAGCAATCATATATTCCTGTCATTTTGCATCTCCCCTCACCAATACTCAAGGTTACCTGATTTCATTATAGCAAAAGCACTCCCTGATATCTACCCGAGAGTGCCCTTGTTTCAGTTCTATTCAATTTTCCATATGATTTTGCTTTCATGTCGTTCCATATTGTTACTACCGCATGTACTGTGCTTTTCGAGATGCCGAACGCCTTCGCTGTCTGCCGCACTGTGGCGTTGTGGTCGATGATATAGTTGGCTATCCCAATAGCTCGTTCTTCAATATAGTCTTTCAAAGGAAAACCCCTCAGGATACTTTTTTACAGTGTATGAAAGTATCTGAGGGGTTATGATAGGGATTGGCACTACTTCAGAAGTTTTTGCATCCCCATATCATCCGCTTATTCACAATTATTTTTTCATCGTTCTTGACAGATAAACAGCTTCTTGCTGCTATCCCGGATGAGAAATGGATTTTCAGCATGATTAACATGATTAATATGCGGCTTCCGCAAGTCTCTCATATGCTCTCGTCTGAACCTCCATATAGTACGCAAATTCTGCATCATTCAGATCCTCGCCGCCCCACTGGTCAAATTTCTTAATGAAATCATCATACTTTGACATGTAGCTCATATAGTCTGCCATGAGACTGGCATCTGTAGGATTTTTACTGTTATTCCAATGCCTTTTTTATTTCAGTATCAGGAGCATCAATAATCATTGTAATTTCTTTGATTGAAAATCCCAATTGCTGATAAAATTTGATTTGTGCAATTCTCATTTCAGCATCCTTGTCATACAGTAAATGTCCATACTTATTTCGACCTGACGATATTACAAGTCCTGCCTTTTCATACCCTTGCAGTGCCCTTCTGGATACCCCAAGGGTTTCACAGATTTCCCGTAATGTCATGCCATTTTTTACCTTCCCTTTCTAGCCTAAAGCTGCACGTAATGTGCAGTCAAAGGCTTTATTTGGAAGAACCGGATATATTTCCTTTCTTCCCTTTAAGGGAATGTTTTTTTCGCGAATTTTACGCTCCTGCCTGGCTGACACGCATGCCAAAGAATCTCTTGCATTCTCTGTTTAAAATACGTATAATATTAGCAAAATAGTACGCTTGTCGGTCAAATGACTGTATAAGAAAAGGAGGAACATTTCATGAAATTAACAAAAATCGAACAGGTAAATGAGTTTCTTTCTATTGTCGACAGTTGTAAGGGGGACGTAACTTTAAGATCCTTAGACGGTGATATTTTTAATCTAAAGAGTAAGCTTTCCCAGTACATTGCCATTGCTGCATTGCTCGGACAGCATGGGGATGAGCTTGAATTGTTCTGTTCTGACAGGGAAGATGAAGGCAAGTTCATGCAATTTTTAATGGAAAATCCCAGTATATAATAAATCTTTATAGCCAAAACTGCCCGGATACTTCGTTCTCAGAAATATCCGGGCAGTTTTTAGTTGATAGCATGGAATTTTTATTTTCTATCACAGGTCAATTTTACAGCAGCTGCAGCAGTCTCCGGTTCCTGCGATAGCAGAATACTCTGTCCGACAACATCTCCTCTTCTCCATAAATGGCATTGATGTGTTGCACAGATGTTCTGATTTCCTCTGCATTGACGCAGGCTACCGGATGAATCATTGCCTCATGCAGACTTGGGAATACTACATAATAATCGCCACGCATTTTTTCCGCAAGAATATCTTTAACCCCAGGATAAAAAAAAGCTGCTGCTCCGTTGATCCGTCCTGTTGTGGTCAGGAGGTATCCAGTCCTTCCCTCCATAGGATTCCATGGAGCAATCTTTGTCGGCCGCCCCTTCTCATCTGGGAGGAACACACCCTCATAATAAGGGAACTCGGGGCGTCTGTCACTACCCAGGTACAGTCTCGGCGGCATTTTACGGCTACTATTCATAAAAGCTTCCATGATCAGTTGATCCTCTGTCCGTTCCCACGTCATTATCCTGTTGCGGGATAATTGCATTGTCAGATTGTCTGGGTTCCCTTCGCAGATAATCAGCTGAAGTACCAGTGCAATATCTCCAATCTTACGATGGATTGCATTTTCAAGCGTGTGCCTGTGTCTTTCAAAATTTACTGGTTGTATCCTCATATGACCTCTGCAGACAGCATAACTCAGACTTTCCTCTGTAAACGACACATCTTTTTTCTTATCTGATTCTTCAAGACCTGCTGAGATCTCCGGCAGAATACTTTGCCACCCTTCCTGTCTGTATCTTTCGTATAACGGTCGTACCGGCCAGTACTGTATCTGCTCTTCCCTTTTTAAACTCCACATGGCACATAACATATCTTCCCGGATGAGAATATTCTCTCTTCCATACATATGGCGATTCATAACACTCATGATATGCACTGCCATGGGATCCGAGCAAATCATTTGCCGCTCCAAAAGGCGTATTGTTTTATTCTGCGCCGTCTCCATATTCTGCACGTTCCGGCACAATGCTTTTTTAAATTCTTCGTATGTCATTTAACCCCCATATTCAAAATTAGTCTGTTCTGCAAATTCTCCTGAATTTGCGTACAAAAATAAAAAGAATCGTTCAAAAAATTGGAAATTCCGACCGAATGGTCTGTTAAGAATGCTTATTTTTCTGAAATGAAAACATATAGCTCTGAATAACTACAGACTATCATAGCGTTCCCGCTTTGTCTATATGCGTTTTTACCAATGATATCTTTTGTTTATTTTCACTAACGGGTGGGCTCAGAAACGTGCGCCGCAAGGCGCACATAGAAAAAAAGCCTTGCTTTCCATGAAAACAAGGCTTTTTAATGTCAAATATTCAAATATATCCGACTGTCTGCTACACAACCCGTCTCACTGCAAGAATGGGACGATAATTTGCATTGCTGACCTTAATGCCGGTACGCTGGGTGCTGGCATGTACGATCAATCCTCCGCCGATATACATTGCCACATGTCCATCATAACAGATCAGATCTCCCGGCTGTGCACTGCTATAATCCACACCGGTACCGCAGCTTCTCTGCTCATAGGAAGTACGGGGAATACTGTAACCGAAGTCACTGTATATCCGGAAGGTAAATCCGGAGCAGTCTGCACCATTGGTCAGGCTGGTGCCTCCCGCCACATAAGGGTTGCCTATGTACTGGCAGGCATATTTTGCCAACCGCTTACCCATATCGCTGCCGGATGCATTTTCGATCACAGAAGTATAATTCGTGGTCGTATAGCTTCCGGTGGCTGCTGCGGTGTTGCCGCGCTGTGCCTGTGCCTGCAGCTGTTTTAACTGTTTCTGTTCCTGCTGCAGCAGTGCCTTGGCCACGGAAGCCTCCTGCCTTGCCTTTTTGATCTCCGCATCGTAATTGGCAGATTCCTGTTTCTTCTTCGCCAGCATGACATCCAGCTCTGACTTCTGGCTTTCCAGATCTGCCTTATCCGCCTCCAGCTGGTCCTTATCGGCCTGCAATTGAGTCTTCTCTTCCTCTAACTGATTCCACAGTGCCAACACCTGCTCCTTAGTCTCTTCGTACTCCTGAAGCTTCTGACGGTCGTATTCGTAGACACTCTCCACGAAATCCATGCGGTTCAGCATTCCGCTTAAGCCGCCGCCCTGAAATAACAGGTTTACATAATTTTCGGAAGAATCATTTTCATACATCATGCGCATGCGTGTGATCATATCGTCATGTTGTTTCTCTTCCTGTGCCTTGGCGATATTGTACTCTTCCTGAGTCTGATCGATCTGAACCTGTTTATCCGCAAGCTCCGTCTCCTTTTCAGCGATCTCATCCTCCTTCATACCGATACTGGTCATGGTGTTGATGATCTCCGCATTCAGGTCATCGATCTTCTCCTGCACCAGATCCTGCTCATCCTGTAAGGAATTGATCTGGCTATTGATGTTATTCAGCTGGTTCTGATGATTGTTGATTCTGTTCTGCAGTTCGTTCATAGAAGGTGCCGCCTGCACCGTCTCCGCAGGGGATTCCCAGACAGAGCCGGTGGCAGTCAGCGTTACCGCTGCCAAAAGAAGAGCACTTACAAGTCTTCTCTTCACGTTATTCACTTTCCTGCCGGCGGTTGTTTCTTTCATAGGTCACTCCATCTATTGATGCCTACGGATTGTTCCGTGCTACGCACTCTCACGTCTCCGCTCCGCTTCGGTCCGTGCTAACCATGTGCCGCTGGCACATAGCACCCTACCCAATATTCGCATATCGTGGGATTGGCATCATACATTACAGGTCGCAGTTATTTACAGTACGAGGGAACGGGATAACATCTCTGATGTTGCCCATTCCGGTGATATACATTACGCAACGCTCGAAGCCCAGTCCAAAGCCTGCATGGCGTGCAGAACCGTAACGGCGCAGATCCAGATAGAACTGATAATCTTCCTTGTTCAGTCCCAGCTCTTCCATACGCTTCTCCAGGATCTCCAGGTTGTCCTCACGCTGGCTGCCGCCGATGATCTCGCCGATACCGGGTACGAGGCAGTCCATAGCTGCTACGGTCTTGCCGTCTTCGTTCAACTTCATATAGAACGCCTTGATCTCCTTCGGATAATCGGTTACGAATACCGGTCTCTTGAATTCTTTCTCCGTCAGGTATCTCTCATGCTCGGTCTGCAGATCACATCCCCAGAATACCTTGTAATCGAATTCATCGTTGTGCTTCTCCAGGATCTTGATCGCCTCAGTGTAGGTTACATGACCGAAATCAGAGTTTACCACATGCTGTAATCTCTCGATCAGTCCCTTATCTACGAACTGGTTGAAAAATGCCATCTCTTCGGGAGCATTTTCCAATACGTAACGAATGACATACTTTAACATGCTCTCTGCCAGGATCATATCATCCTTCAGATCCGCAAAACAGATCTCCGGCTCGATCATCCAGAACTCAGCCGCATGACGGGTGGTGTTGGAATTCTCCGCACGGAAGGTGGGACCGAAAGTATATACGTTCTTAAATGCAAAAGCATAAGTCTCTACATCCAGCTGTCCGCTTACGGTAAGGTTTACCGGTTTGCCGAAGAAATCCTGTGTGTAATCTACTTTTCCGTCCTCGGTCTTAGGCACATTGTTCATGTCCAGAGTCGTTACCTGGAACATCTCACCGGCACCCTCACAGTCACTGCTGGTGATCAGAGGGGTATGCACATAGACAAAGCCTCTCTCCATGAAGAAGGTATGGATCGCATAAGCGATCAGGGATCTGACACGAAACACTGCCTGGAAAGTATTGGTACGTGCTCTTAAGTGAGAAATGGTACGCAGATACTCGAAGGAGTGTCTCTTTTTCTGTAAAGGATAATCTGCAGTAGAAGGTCCTTCCACGATCACTTCTGCTGCCTGCATCTCAAATGCCTGTTTTGCCTCGGGGGTAGCCACGATGGTACCGCGGATCACAACAGCTGCACCGACATTGATCTTGCAGATCTCCTGGAAATTTTCCAGTCCGTCGCCGTATACTACCTGTAACGGCTCAAAAAAAGTTCCGTCGTTGATCACCAGGAAACCGAAGTTCTTGGAGTCACGATTGTTCCTTACCCAGCCGCCTACGGTGATCTCCTTGCCGATATAGACGTCTTTTTCCCGATGAAGTTCTCTGATGTCTGTTAATTCCATAATCTTTCCTATCCGCACGCTGCGACGTGCTCTATCTGAACCGGCCCGCATCCTATTCGCCGGTCGCATACTGTTCGTATCAATAAAATTTAGTTGTTGGTGATCTGTGCATTTTCTACCAGATAATCCAACACCTTGTCGTAGAGGAAGTACTCTCTGTAATCTTCCCTGGAGGTCTCTCCGATATACTCCGAGGTGGTGTCATAACCAGCTGCTGTTGCGCGGTCCTGAAGCATCTGATCCAGTTCTTCGTCACTAATGTTCAGATTCTCTTTGTTCGCCACTGCCTGCAGGGCAATATCCTGCTTTGCGGTCTGCTC
>ULSP01001090.1_pt1 | contig 12308 bp, 10 predicted proteins | sample 1956811 | NCBI WGS metagenome assembly ULSP01 (sample SAMEA4835711, study PRJEB28245) | human gut metagenome | biome: gut microbiome; material: fecal sample | place: Denmark | collected 2008
CAAAGGGTATGGATGAAGCGTCTATCATGGATATGACGGGGCTGACGGCAGAGGAGATAAAGCTGCTGAAAGCGGAGATGTAGATTACGAATGTCTCTTTCAGATGCTGGCTCCATCCAAGAGTTTCCGGTATTTAGCTACTGCATCCGAAATCTCGCTTATTTTGATAAATTCATCGGCAGAATGGGAGCGGGAGGACTCGCCCGGACCCAGTTTGAACGAAGGGAAGTGCATCAGAGCCTGGTCGCTGAGGGTAGGACTGCCGAATGGCTTCATGCCCATGGCTACACATTTCCTGATAAGAGGATGCGCCGGGTCGATGCGGGATGACTTCAGACGGAAACTGTGCGCCTTCACCTCGCTCTTCAGGTGCTGGCAGATAAACTTGTAAACCTCCTCGTTGTCATAAAACTCGTTGGTGCGGATATCCACAAGCATCGTACACTTATCCGGAATCACATTGTGCTGGGTTCCGGCATTCACTACGGTAAGCGTCATCTTGGTAGGTCCCAGGAACTCGCTTACCTTCTCAAACTTATAGTCACGAATCCATCGCATATCATCCAATGCCTCGTAGATAGCGTTTACTCCCTCGTTGCGGGCAGCATGACCGCTCTTTCCGTGAGCAATCACATCCAGCACCATCAGTCCCTTTTCGGCAACAGCCGGGTTCATGCCGGTAGGTTCACCTACGATGGCAAGGTCGATATGCGGAAGCAAAGGCAGGGCACGGGTAATGCCATCCTTTCCCGAAACCTCTTCTTCGGCAGATGCCAGATAGATGAGATTATACTGCTGAGGCTTTGCGGTCAGCATTCTGAATATCTGGAGGAGCGAACAGAGTCCACCGCCGCAATCGTTGCTGCCCAAGCCGTAAAGTACACCCTCTTCTACATCCGGTGAAAACGGGTTGCGTGTCCATGAAGCCACAGGCTTCACGGTATCGATGTGAGCGTTGAGCAGCAGGGTAGGTCGGCTCTCATCGTAATGAGGGTCGATAATCCAGATGTTGTTCGCCTCACGATGAGGTTCGAAACCATATTTGCGGATGGTCTGCTCCATGATGTCGGCAGCATCCTTCTCGTTTCTGCTTACAGATGGGGTGGCGATAAGCTTTTTCAGCAAATCCACGGCATCGCTTACATATTCTTCTTGTGTCATCATAATCTCCCTATTCTTTGATTTTTTTGCAAAGATACGAAAAAAAGAGCAGATAAAGTGGAAAAAATATCTTTTTATTTTGTGTTCTTAACAAATTCTATTATCTTTGCATCAGAATATAAATATAAGCTTATGCAGATTAATAGTCATCTTTCGGTACTGGTACATGATCTCGCCAAGAAATGGGGAGAGAAAACTGCTTTAACTTTCAGAAAGTTTGGCAGCGACCAGTGGCAATCGGTTTCATTCAACCTCTTTTCCTTAAGAGTGAAACAAGTGAGCAATGCCCTCCTGAATCTTGGGGCTAAACCTCTTGACAAAATCGCAGTCTTCTCGCAGAACTGTGTGCATTATCTGTACACCGACTTCGGTGCGTATGGTATCAGGGTTACCTCTGTGCCTTTCTATGCCAACAGCAGCGAGCAGCAGATTCAATATATGATTAATGATGCGCAGATTCGCTTTCTCTTTGTTGGCGAACAGGAGCAGTATGACAAGGCTCACCGTATCTTTGCCCTCTGTCCATCTCTGGAACGTATCATCATCTTCGATTCCAGCGTGCGCATCAGTACACACGATCCTGCAGCCCTCTATTTCAAGGACTTCCTGAAGCTGGGAGAGAATCTTCCTCGTCAGACGGAGGTAGAGGAACTCTACAAGCAGGCAAGTATGGATGATTTGGCTAATATCCTCTATACCAGTGGAACAACCGGAGATAGCAAGGGCGTGATGCTTACCTATAGCCAGTATTATGCTGCTTTGAAGGCAAACAATGAGTGCATTCCTGTTACCGAAAAGGACCGTGTCATTGATTTCCTTCCATTCACCCATATCTTTGAGCGTGGATGGGCATATCTCTGCTTGAGCGAAGGTGCCGAACTCATTATCAATACTTATCCTCATGAAATTCAGGAGAGTATGAGAGAGATGCATCCTACCTGTATGTGTAGTGTGCCACGCTTCTGGGAGAAGGTGTATATCGCCGTAAAGGCAAAGATGGATGATGCCGGTCCTCTTCAGAAGAAACTCTTCTACCATGCCTTGGCAGTAGGAAAGAAGCGGAATATAGAATATCTGGCAAACTGCAAGCGCCCTCCTCTGACATTGGAGTTGGAATATAAGATTATCAACAAGACCATTTTGAGCATGGTTCGCAAGCAGTTGGGCTTGGAAAAACCTAATATCTTCCCTACAGCGGGTGCTTATGTAAGTCCGGAAGTAGAGGCATTTGTACATGCCATCGGTATCAATATGGTAGTGGGTTATGGTTTGACCGAGAGTCTTGCCACCGTATCTTGCGATCATTCTGACAAGAAACGCAGTCTGGGTTCTGTGGGGCGCCCTATCTCTTGCATTCAGGTAAAGATAGGTGAGGATAATGAGGTGCTCCTCAAGGGGCCTACCATCACTCCGGGATATTATCATCGTGATACCACCAATGCGAAGGCATTCGACAAGGATGGATTCTTCCATACCGGTGATGCCGGCTACATGAAGGATGGCGAGCTTTATCTCACCGAGCGTATCAAGGACCTGTTCAAGACATCGAATGGTAAGTATATCGCTCCGCAGCAGGTAGAATCGTTGCTCCTGGTAGATAAGTTTATCGATCAGGTGGCTGTTATTGCCGACCAGCGCAAGTTCGTATCAGCCCTCGTCGTTCCAGAGTTCCGTCTCGTGGAGGACTGGGCACGTGAGCATCATATCGCCTTCACTTGCCGTGAAGATTTGTGTGCTAACGAGAAGGTGCAGAAGATGCTGATGGACCGTATCCAGATTCTCCAGCAGCATCTGGCTTATTATGAGCAGATTAAGCGCATTACCCTCCTGGCTCACCACTTCTCTATGGAGTCGGGTGAGTTGACCAATACCTTGAAGATTCGCCGCCCTATCATCAACAAGAACTACAAGGCGGAGATTGACAAGATGTATGAGGAGTAATCATAAAGTTTAAAGTTAAAAGTTAATAGTTAAGAGTTAATGATTACAGCTGACCAGTTGAAGGATGTGATGGACAGAGCTGACGCTCTGCATCACTATCTCAATATAGACCAGAAGAAAGTAGAATTCGAAGAGGAGCAGCTCCGCACCCAGGCTCCTGACTTTTGGGAAGACCCGAAGTATGCTCAGGAGCAGATGAAGAAGGTGAAAGGTATCCAGAAATGGCTCGACGGTTATAAGGCTGTACGTCTTTATGCCGATGAACTGCAGCTTGCCTTCGACTTCTATAAAGACGAAATGGTGACTGAGGAAGAGGTGGATGCCGATTATGCCAAGGCGATAAAAGCCATAGAAGACCTGGAGTTGAAGAACATGCTTCGCCAGAAGGAAGATCCGATGGACTGCGTGCTCAAGATTAATTCCGGTGCCGGTGGTACAGAAAGCCAGGACTGGGCACAGATGCTGATGCGCATGTATATGCGCTGGGCTGAGGCTCATGGCTACAAGGTAACCATCACCGATATGCAGGAAGGTGATGAGGCTGGTATCAAGAGCGTGACCATGACCATCGAGGGCGGCGAGTACGCTTATGGCTATCTGAAGAGCGAGAACGGTGTGCACCGACTGGTGCGTGTTTCTCCTTTCAATGCCCAGGGCAAGCGAATGACCAGTTTCGCCAGTGTCTTCGTAACTCCGCTGGTAGATGATACCATCGAGGTATATGTTGATCCAGCCAAGCTCTCCTGGGATACCTTCCGTTCGAGTGGTGCCGGTGGTCAGAATGTGAATAAGGTTGAATCCGGTGTCCGTCTGCGTTATTGGTATACCGACCCTGATACCGGCGAGGAAGAAGAAATCCTCATCGAGAACACCGAGACCCGTGACCAGCCAAAGAACCGTGCCAAAGCCCTGTTGCTCTTGAAGAGCCAACTCTACGACCGCGCCATGAAGAAGCGTCTGGAGGCTAAGGCTAAGATTGAGGCTGGTAAGAAGAAGATAGAGTGGGGAAGCCAGATTAGAAGTTATGTCTTCGACGACCGTCGTGTGAAAGACCACCGTACCAACTATCAGACATCGGATGTAGATGGCGTGATGGACGGCAAGATAGATGATTTCATCAAGGCATACCTGATGGAGTTCCCTACGAATGATGACGAACAACAATAATCTAAAAAACATACGACTATGAGTGGAAATAAAGACTTAAGAAGAGCCAAACATGAGGCTTATCAGAAGAAACAGGCTGCAAAAGGCGAGAAAGTAATCAAGTGGATATTTATAGGATTGATAGTCCTTGGTATGCTATTCGCTTTCTATGCAACAAGATTAGTATAAAACAATGAGTGGATTAGAAATAGAAAGAAAATTCCTCGTTAAGAAGGGCGACGCTTATAAAAGCGCCGCCTTTTCTTCTAGTCATATTCAGCAGGGATATATTCCTGCCGAGGGGGCTACGGTGCGGGTTCGCACACGGGATGAGAAGGCTTACCTTACTATTAAGGGCAAGTCGGTAAATGGCGGCATGACCCGCTATGAGTTTGAAAAGGAGATAACGATGGACGAGGCGCAGCATCTTCTGCAACTTTGTCAGGGTGGCGTCATCGATAAGCGTCGCTATCTTGTGAAAAGTGGCAGTCATACCTTCGAGGTAGATGAGTTCTATGGCGATAACGAAGGTCTGGTCATGGCAGAGGTGGAGTTGGCTAGCGAGACCGAAGCCTATGAGAAACCTGATTTCATCGGCATGGAGGTAACAGGCGACAAGCGGTTCTACAATTCGCATCTCTTGGGCAATCCTTTCTCGAAGTGGCGTGATACCTTGCCGGCTGAATATCGTTAGAAAATGTATCGAAAAGGTCATTTCTTCGTCCTAAAACGGATTAAATTGCATAAATATTACTAAAATTGTATTTTTGCTTTCAAATAATTCATATATTTCAGAATTATTTTATAATTTTGCACGAAGAAAAATTAAAAAATAAGAAATTAGTAATAGAAAGATAGAAATGACTGATTCAAATAGAGGAAGTTTTGGTAGCAAGATTGGATTGATTCTTGCTACAGCAGGTGGCGCCGTAGGTTTGGGTAACGTATGGCGCTTCCCTTATATGGCTGGTCAGGAAGGTGGCGCAGCCTTTATTCTGGTATACATCGGAAGTGTGCTCCTGTTGGGCATTCCATGTATGATTTCTGAGTTTATCATCGGCCGTCATGGTGCCTCTAATACCGCACGTGCCTATACCAAACTCTCTAATGGTACTGCTTGGAAGTGGGTAGGCTATCTTGAAGTGCTTACCGGTTTCCTGATTACGGGCTATTATGCGGTGGTTTCGGGCTGGTGTCTGCAGTATGTCTATGCCAGCATCATGGGCGAACTGCATGGTGACCCAACCTTTGTGGCGAATTACTTCAAGGAGTTTTCTTCTGATCCTGTGCGTCCGGTTATGTGGACGGTAGCGATATTCCTGATTTGTCATTTCGTGATTATTCATGGTGTGCGCGGCGGTATAGAGAGGGCTTCTAAGGTGATGATGCCTCTCCTGTTCATCCTGCTTTTGATCATTGTGGTAGCAGCTTGTCTGTTGCCGGATGCAGGTAAGGGCGTGGAGTTCCTGTTGAAGCCTGATTTCGGAAAGGTAGACAGAAACGTGTTCCTGAATGCCTTGGGTCAGTCGTTCTATTCTATGAGTATCGGTATGGGCTGTATCTGTACCTATGCCTCTTACTTCAGCCGTCAGACCAATCTCTTTAAGAGTGCTTTGCAGATTTCCATCATCGATTTGCTGGTAGCAGTACTGGCTGGTCTGATGATATTCCCTGCAGCCTTCTCAGTAGGAGTATCACCGGATAGTGGTCCTTCGCTCATCTTTATCACTTTGCCGAATGTCTTTAATCAGGCGTTTGCATCGTTACCTGTACTGGGTTGGATTATCTCGCTGCTCTTCTACGTGTTGCTGTCGGTAGCAGCCTTGACCTCGCTGATGTCACTTCATGAGGTGAATACCTCTTTCTTCTACGAGGAGTTGAAGATAGACCGCAAGAAGGGTGCTACCATCGTTACGGTTTCCTGTGCCATCATCGGAGCCTTCTGTTCGCTCTCTTTGGGTGCAACAGATAAGCTTTCGTTCTTCGGAAAGGCGCTGTTCGATTGGTTCGACTTCGTTACGGGTCAGATATTCCTACCTCTGGCAGGATTCCTTACCTGCCTGTTCCTGGGTTGGTATGTACCTAAGCAGATCGTACAGGATGAGTTTACTAACTGGGGAACCTTGAAGGGCCGTCTCTTCGGTATTTATCTTTTCCTGATTAAGTTCGTTTGTCCTGTCCTCATCTTCCTGGTATTCCTGAACCAGTTTGGGGTCTTCGGATAAAGTATTTGTAATCGGATAGATAATATAATCAGATATAACTATATATAATAAGGTGTAGCATCTCCCGTTTCGTCGGAAAACAACAAACACTACACATTAAAGATTTAGATAATGGAAACAAGAGGAAATTTTGGTAGTAAGTTGGGCGTTATTCTTGCCACAGCCGGCTCGGCAGTCGGTTTGGGTAATGTGTGGCGTTTCCCTTATATGGCAGGTCAGAATGGTGGTGCCGCCTTCATTCTCATCTATTTGGTATGTATCATCCTACTCGGATTGCCTGGCATGATGAGCGAATTCATCATCGGCCGTCATTCTGCATCCAATGCAGCCCGTGCTTATACCAATCTGGGTAAGCATAAGGCTTGGGGTGCTTTGGGCTTGATGGGTATCATCACCTCTATGATTATCCTGGGTTTCTATGCCGTAGTGGCTGGCTGGTGCCTGCAGTATCTCTATGCCAGTATCATGGGCGGTGTTCATGGCGATGCAGAGTATGTGAAGACCTATTTCCAGACCTTTTCAGCCGATTCTATCCGTCCTACCTTATGGGCAGTAGGTTTTATCCTGCTTACCCACATGGTGGTAGTACGCGGTGTGCGCAATGGTATAGAGAAAGCATCCAAGATACTGATGCCTATGCTCTTCTTCCTGTTGATTGTGATTGTGATAGCTTCCTGCTCTCTGCCGGGAGCGATGAAGGGAGTGGAGTTCCTGCTGAAGCCGGATTTCTCTAAGGTAGATGAAAACGTGTTGCTCGAAGCGCTGGGACAGGCGTTCTTCTCTTTGAGCATGGGTACGGCTTGTCTGTGTACTTATGCCTCTTACTTCAACAGACAGACCAATCTCTTGAAGTCTGCTACTCAGATTGTGACCATTGATACGGTAATCGCCGTATTGGCAGGTTTGATGATCTTCCCTGCAGCTTTCTCGGTAGGTGTGCAGCCAGACAGCGGTCCTTCGCTCATCTTCATTACCTTGCCAAATGTATTCCAGGAGGCTTTCGGTAACATGCCGGTTGTCGGTTATGTGATTTCGGTGTTGTTCTATGCTTTGCTTGTATTGGCAGCCCTGACTTCTACCATCTCGATGCACGAGATAGGTACCGCCTTTATTTATGAGGAGGGTAAGATAAGCCGTGCCAAGGGAGCCTGGTTCGAGACCGTCGTTTGCTGCATCATAGCTGTATTCTGTTCGCTCTCTCAGGGTGCCGTACCTGATTTGGGCTTCTTCGGCAAGGATTTCTTGAGCAATTGTGACAACTTTACTGCCCAGCTGCTCATGCCGTTGGGGTCGTTCATCACCTGTCTGTTCCTGGGATGGTATGTGCCAAAGAAGATTGTGCGTGATGAGTTTACCAACTGGGGAACCTTGAAGGGAACTCTCTTCCCTGTTTTCCTGTTCACCATCCGTTTTATCTGTCCAATCTGTATTTTCCTTATCTTCCTGCACCAGTTTGGTGTCATTTAGCAAAACCGGCAAACTTGCAGACAGGCTATCTTGCCCCTAGTAGGCAAGATACGGCTTGATTCTTTCTATTTCGGCAGGTGGAAAGTCTTTGAGGAGACGCAGCTCTTCAGCACTTTTCAGCGGACCATGGATTCTGCGGTAGTTTACGATTTCCTTTGCCTGGTAAAAGTTCAGGTAAGGATGTTTGCGCAATTCGGTTAAACTGAGCTGGTTGACATTCATTTTTCTGATATGTTTTGCATCAATATTCATATAGTGGAGGGCTGTCTCGGGCACGCCTTCCACTTCTTGTATCTGGCTCATGGAAACAAAACCGCCTAACCGCTCTCTGTAACGGATGATGCTTCTGGCATAGTAAGAGCCTATGCCGGGAATTTTCTGCAGTTCGGTCGTATCAGCAGAATTGATGTTGATATACTGACCTTCTTTCAGTTTTCGTGGATAACTGTATTGGGTAGTGTCTTTCTTCCTTTCTTCTCTAGTTCTTATAGCCGTCTCTTGATAGCCGTAGTTGTATCTTTCTCTTGGGTAAAAGTTGGCAGCCGGCTGGTAGTCTTTACCAATTCTGATAAAGGGCAGCAGTTTTTCGAATTGCTTCTTGGTTAGTCCGTAAACCCGTGCAAAGTCTCTTGGTGTCCTGAAGATACCTCCTTTATTTCGATATTTGATGATGCTTCTGGCTTGCCATGATTCCAGTCCCAGCCGTTGGAAATCAGATTGGCTTGCCGTATTGGGGTCAAAGGCGAATACTTCGCTCGACTGAAGTCCGTCTTCATAATAGCCTGGATGTTGCCGCGTGGCATGCCTGATGATACTATCGTTATGGGCTTGTTGTTTTTCTGAGGGCATAGTTTCTTTAGAACCTACAATGAAAATCATTGTGGTACTGACAACGAGCAGGGTCAGGATTATGAGTAATGCTCGCCGTTCATGGTAATTGATATAAAAAAAATTCTTTAAAAACTTCATAGGCTTACGGATTTTTAAGCTCTTGTGAAACCGAAATTTCGCCGACCATTTTGGCCACGACCAAGGCAAATCCTCAGTGTTTACGGCACATCTGACGGCTTTTGGTCGGGATTACTGGACTCGAACCAGCGACCTCATCGTCCCGAACGACGTGCGCTACCAACTGCGCTAAATCCCGATATCTGCTGCAAAGGTACATTAAATAATGGATAATACCAACAAAAATAGACTTTTTTATCTTTTTTTGAAAGAAATTTCCCGAAAAATTTGCAGGAACCAGAAAAAAGTATTACCTTTGCACCCGCAAATGATAAATCGCGATTTGTGAAAGTTGGTGCCATAGCTCAGTTGGTAGAGCAAAGGACTGAAAATCCTTGTGTCCCCGGTTCGATTCCTGGTGGTACCACTTCTTTATGAGACTGAATCTTCGTAACAGGATTCAGTCTTTTTTTATGCCCTTTTTAAAAAGTTTATTTTATACTTGTGCAAACGTTTGCGTAAGAAAAATGCGCCAGGATGTTTTATAATAGCTATTTTTTCACTACTTTTGCATTGTAAAATTCAAAAACAAACCAAAAAATTAATCTAACAAACATTCGTTAAAATGAAAAAAGCTTATTTGTTATTGTTGGCTGGAATGTTGTCTACGGCAGTATTTGCCGGCAGCAAACAGACGATAAAGATTGATGGTCAGGTCATAGAAAAGACTGTCTCAGAGATTACCTTTGATGGAGACAATGTTGTTCTTCAGTATTCAGATAATACATCTGATCAGGCAGACATGTCGCTCGTAACCCTTTCTTTCACTTATCAAACTACCGGCATCAGCCAGATAGAAGATATTAAGAAAGCATTGCAAGGAAAGGTTTATAACCTTCTGGGCCAGTGTGTAGGTTCTTCCCTCCAGGGTTTGTCTAAGGGTGTTTATATTATTAATGGTAAGAAAGTAATTATCAAGTAAAACAGGAGGAACGCAAAATGAAGAAAAACGTATTTACTTTGGCACTCCTCCTGATGAGTTTGAGTGCAGCTTTGGCACAGACATGGACATTTAAGATTACCCATGCCGTGGCTCGTAACAGCAAGGTGAACCAGATGTATGTTACCACCAAGTCGGGTGATGTGAAGTATTATAATACTGCAGACTTGACAAGTGTGAAGTTCGAAGGTGATAAGGCAATCATCGCACCTAAATCAGGTTCAGAGAATGATGAGTACAATGCTTCAGTTCAGAAAATCAGTTTCGCAAAGAAAGTAGATCAGGGCGAAAGTGGTGATATTGACAATCCTGCAGGTGTGATTCAGATTACTGAGGCAAAGGGCTGGCAGGAGTCTGCCTACCTGAAGTGGGCTCCATTCGAGGGCGCTTCTTCTTATAATGTATATGTAGATGACAAGAAGATTGATGCTCAGCTGGTTCGTCAGTATAAATCTTACTATCGTGCTGATGTTCTCGGTTTGAAGGAAGGTACTTATTCTGTAAAGGTTGTTCCTGTAAATGCTGACGGTAAAGAGATTGCTGGTGCCAATACTGCTTCTAACTTGGTAGTAAAGAGCTACAACCGTGAGGGCTTTGCTCATTTCAAGTATGCTGGTGTAGGTGCTTATAATAATGATGGTACTTTGAAGGCTGGTGCTAAGGTTCTGTATATTACAGCCAAGACAGCTAAGACCGTTTCTACAACAGTTAATACTGGTAAGCAAGAGACGATTACAGGTCTTCAGTCTATTATTGATGCTTATTCTAAGGGCAAGGATACTACTCCTATCGCATTCCGTATCATCGGTAAGGTAAATCTTTCTGATTTGGATCACATTTCAAGTTCTGCAGAAGGTTTGCAGGTTAAGGGTAAGGGTGCTCACTCTGTAATGAACATGACTTTCGAAGGAGTCGGTGATGATGCTACTGTATATGGATTTGGTTTCTTGCTTCGTAATACCAAGAGTGTAGAGTTCCGTAACTTTGCTATCATGCATTGCCTGGATGATGCCATGTCTCTTGATACCAATAACTCCCATGTCTGGATTCACAACATGGATCTCTTCTATGGTAAAAAGGGTAGTGCTGCCGACCAGGCTAAGGGTGACGGTACTGTAGACATCAAGGGCGATTCTAAGTATGTTACTGTAGCTTACAACCGCTTCTGGGATAATGGTAAGGCTTCTATGTGTGGTATGAAGAGTGAAACTGGTGAAAACTGGATTACTTATCATCACAACTGGTTCGACCATTCAGACTCTCGTATGGCTCGCGTTCGTACCATGAGTGTTCACATGTACAACAATTACTATCAGCATTGTGATGTTTATGGTATTGGTGCAACCAGTGGTTCAAGTATATTCATGGAGTCTAACTACTTTGATGCTGTTAAGCGTCCTATCATGAGCTCTCTGCAGGGTACTGATGCCAAGGGTGATGGTACTTTCTCTAGTGAGAAAGGTGGTTTGATTAAGGCATACGGCAATGTATTTACCAACAAGCCAGATAACTTCAGCTATATCCCATACGCAGAAAACAATACAAGCTTTGATGCCTACGAGGTTTCTGATCCAAGTGAGCAGGTTCCTGCAAGCGTAAAGACTTTGGTTGGTGGTACTTCTTACAACAACTTCGATACGGACCCAAGCCTCATGTATGCATACGCTGCAGATAAGGCAGAAGATGTTCCTTCTATCGTAGAAGGCTTCTATGGTGCAGGTCGTTTGAATCATGGTGACATTGATTTCGCTATTCCTGATGAAACAGTCGTAACAAATGGTCACCAGCAGCCATGGCCTGCTTTGGCAAGCATTCTTGACGCTTATACTTCTGGTGTTGTTAAGGTGTTCGGTGAGAGCAATGCAACTGGCGAAGGGGGGTCTACAGAAGGTGGTAGCACTGGTGGCTCTACCGGTGGTACAACAGAAGGTGGCAGTACTGTAACTCCTATCGAGGGTACTGTTTTGGTAACATTCACAGATTCTAAGCCTTCAAGTAGCATAGTAACAGTTTCAGGTAACTATGCTACAAATAAGGGAACTGCTACTATTGACGGCACTTCATATTCTACTTGTGTAAAGATGGAGTCTGCAACTAATATCTCAGTAACTGTTGATAAGAAAGTCACAATGACCCTTTATTTCAGTTCAGCAGATACCAAGACGAACGCCAAAATTGATGGAAAGAAGCCTGCTGAAGTAAATGCAGTTATTGATTCAACAGCTAAGACAATGACTGTAACATTGGATGCAGGTTCTCATACTATTACAAAGCAGGATACATGCAACCTCTTCGGTATTAAACTTGTACCTATAACAGAGTAAAGGTATAGAACTGATTTAAAGATTCCTGCCTCTTTAATGACAAAACGGACAAAAGCTAGATAAAGATTTGCTTTTGTCCGTTTTTTCTTTATTTTT
>ULSP01014440.1_pt1 | contig 12130 bp, 13 predicted proteins | sample 1956811 | NCBI WGS metagenome assembly ULSP01 (sample SAMEA4835711, study PRJEB28245) | human gut metagenome | biome: gut microbiome; material: fecal sample | place: Denmark | collected 2008
AATTTATCACCTCACATTTACGGGAACATATACATATCGTCCGCTTTTGCTATTGCCGATTGCTGTGGCACATCGTGCCGCATATATAGTTGAGTTGTTGCTGTCCGTATTTTTTCAAGCAGCGTATCATCTTTTATCGCCACCCGATCACATCGTGTGCCGTCCGGCAATGATTTCTGCGGCATTACCGGCTTTATTTTTCCGTCCTTTTCGGCAACAAGCCGTATATTTCTGACAACAAGCCAGTTGTCAATTGTTATATCGGCTATCGCTTTAAGTGCAGGACAATTCGGCAAGTTAATCCGCCGTATTTCTGCTTTAACGCCCTGCCTTTGCAGTTCAAACTGCTCTTTTTCCATTTCAAAAGTTTTTTCTTTTGATACAGGCGGATTCCCTTTGAGAGCATTTGTATACGCTTCGAAAATGCTTGCTTTCAGCGATTTCATCAGTACAGACTGATAATTAATCAGCTGTACTGTCTGTGTGTATGTTCCGTCTTTGTTTTTGATTTGCGGTAACTGTGCTTCGATGTTGCCGTCCGCACTTTTTAAAAGCCGGCAGTCACGGATTGTTACCGCATCATCAATATTTACATCAGCAACAGCTAATACACTGTCGTTGCCTGTAAGATATGCCCTTGAACGTATTTTATGTAACATAAGATTATTTGAAATAGCCGGCAATTACACCTATCAGTGATGTTATTGTTATCGCTAATATTCCAGAAACAATTGTTGTCTTAATTCTCTTGTCCCACATTTTCTTATCCTGTTCATCAGATAAGCCACGTGCTATAAACAGAGCTACACATACAACAGCGGTAACAGTTATCGCTATACCTGTAAGCCAGGAGCTGACATCTGCTATCAGATTCTTTGTGCCTGTCACAATTACGCTGTTTGCAAAATTGCCCTGTGCAAATCCCGACATTGTAAGAAATGTCACCGTCACAAACGATGATATGACGGTATAAATGCGGTTTCTGATTTTCTTTAACTTGTTCATTATTCTTTCCTCCGGAATAAGTCCTCTCCCTTGTCAATTACCTCATCTTCCGCAATATAGAATGCGTTTTTAGTAATATCATAGGTTTCGGATTTTTCATTGTTTTCTTTTGCTTCTTTTCGCCTTAACAAGTAATTGTACTCGATTTCCTGCGGTGCTTGCGGTGTCTGCTCTTTCCAGACCTCCCATAACGGGATTTTAGCGTTTGTATTACGCTTATCCTGTCTGCTGTCAGTGACAATCTGAATGTACTGCTTGTTATGGCTCTCGTTTCCGAGTCCCATAAAGCGGTTAAACTGCCACTTGTGCAGGTCGTATGACACCATTACAGCCGGATATTCACCAAGTACCATTACAAGCTGATATGGACGTGCAAATCTTGCAAGTTCATCTGCCGTAAGAAGTTCTCGTCCCTCAAGCTGTGAAGAAAATCCCGATGAGGGATTTGAGTATCTTGCTTTATTTCCCGATGAGCTGTATTTTAGTGTTGTGTACTTACCGAGCTTACTGCTTATAAGTTCGTTTGTTTCCTTGCCCGCCGCCGCAAGATATACCCATACGGTACAGTTACCCATTATGATATTTGCAACATTCTTGTCATACTTATCTTCAAGCTGTGCCATATCCTGTATGAACAGATTGAAACGTATTCCGTAACCTCTTGCGACAGTGAGTTTTGCCTGTATATCGCTTATCGGCGTGAAGTTACCAAACTCGTCCAGGAAGAAGTTTACCCTTATCGGCAATCTGTTACCGTGGTCCTTTGCATAGTCTACAAGCAGTTCATACTGCTGATTGACAAGCAAGGTAACTATAGGATAATAGCTTGTCTTTTGGTCGGGCAGGATGTAGAATATTGCCTGTTTCTTCTGAGCAATCGTAGTAAAATCAAAATCTGACGTGCCGGTTACACTGGCAATATCGTTTGTCGCAAACAATCTTAATGTTGTCAGTGCTGATGTATAAAAACTTGCCCTTGTTCTGCTCGGTGCAACATCTGTAATGCCGAGCAGTGACTTAGCCGGGTGTGTATCGTCCAGTTTTGCGATATAGCCTTCAAGCGGTGTCTTATTATCTGCACCGGGTTTAACCATATTTGCAAGGAAGTAATACACATTCGTGAGATTCTGATATTTCGGCTTATCCGTGTTGTCACATACTACAGCAAGCACACAGGCACCGATGATAGCCTTTTCACCGTTTGTCCAAATCGGCTCGCCTTTGTCCGACTTCGGTACAAGCATTTCAATCAAGTCCCACGTTGCTCTCTGTGCCTTATCGGTCTTTTTCTCGTTTACAGCGTCGATTATCGGTTGCAGTAAGTTCTTGCTGCACGATTTTTCTGGATTCTGTAGGTCCATTACTATCACTTCATAACCAAGCGATTGCAAAACACGATGAGTATAGTAGTAAATTTCGCCTTTCGGATCATTTACTACAATGCCTTCACCAGCCAGTGCAGTGAAGATAATTGACTGTAAAACAAGTGTTCTTGTCTTACCGGAGCCTGTTGCCCCGAATATCAACGAGTGATAGTCTTTTGCTATGTATGAGATTTCCTCGTAAGTGCCGTGCTTTTTCATTCCAACAACAAGTCCGCCTTTGGCAGGAAACTCATTTTTGTTAATCTTATCAAGCGGTATCGGAATAAAGGGCAGATATTTACCTTTTTTTGAAACAGCATTGTAATAATCTTCGCCGTTTCTGTTCAGTACACGGCATAAATCACTTGAATGTTTCAGCTTGTATGTAGCGAAAACGCTATGCTTTTCGCTGTCGTTCATAAACCGTGCCGAGCCGTTCTGACCTTCGCCTGCAGGAACGGGTATCTTGATTTTCGGTGTGACCGTTATTGTATCAGCCTTATACTTGTTGTTCATCACAACAAACACAACAAAGATAATCAGACCTATAAGCAGTGCTGTAAATATCATAAAGAGCTGCTGTTGTTTCTGATTGACTTTCAGACCTTCAAGACAGGTGTTGAAGTCAAACAGTTTCAGCTCCTGTGTTGTCAGCATAACATCAAGACTGTATGATAAAAATACAGATACAACAGGTGCAATCACACATCCGACAAGAGTTGCAATGATTTTAAATAATTTTTTCATTTTGCCTCCTGTAATGTAAAAGCCGGGACTGCTTTCACAATCCCGGTAAATTACATATTATTTGTTTCAGAAAGGCTCAGGTGCATTCATATCAAAAAATGCACTTTCGTCAACCTTTCCCGCTGTCTGTGCCTGCTCTGCTGTCTGAGCCTTGTTACGCTCACGCATTTCAGTTATTATCTTCGAATAAGAATCGTTCTCGTCTGCGGATATTGTGATGACCATACCGGTCTTTTCGACCTTACCGCTCCACATAATACCTGCCTTTGACAATTCTTCTCCGACAGCCTTGCCGTAATTCACGTTCTGATGACGGTAAAAAGAAAGCTCCGGTGCTTTTTCCTTAAAATCTTTATACTTGATATTGCCGACGGTTTCAACGGCAATTTTGCCGATTGCGGATATGCCGTAATGATTTATAGTTTCCTTAACCGTATCGTTTGATGGTCTTACAACGCTCCACCACTGACCGTTGTCAGCCTGCTTTGACGGCAGAGAAATAAACTTCACGACATTGCCGGTTTCTGCATCCAGCCTGTCCTTAACACTTATGTTATGTACAAGCAGATCATCGTTGACACGCATATTTCCGTATACGCTACCGTTTGCACCGTTTCTCATATTGAAAGTAAATCTGAGCGGCTCACTTTCCTCGCTTGTGGGCGTGTAATTCTTACCTTCGATATTGGCTTTTTCAACCTCAGACTTTATCCTTGCCGCAAATTCCTTAGACAGCGGCTCAACCGTGGAGTGATAATCGCCGTCACGTCCGATATGCTGAGGCATCTGTACATAGAATTCGTTATCCTTGTTCAGCTTATACAGCAGTCCATAGATCATAAGTCCGTTGCCGATTTCGATGTCGGCTATGGCTCTGAGCTTGTTTGCATTCTGTGATACCACAGGTTGCAGTCTTGTTACTTTTACGTTTAACATTGTTTTCATTCCTTTCTGCATTTACAGGTGCGACACCGTGTCGCACCGGACGCTCCTGTCGCACAGAACGCTTCTGTCGCACCTGTATGATATATGTTTAACGCCCTTTGCGTTAAATCTCCGGTTCAAAACCTTCCTCTTCTTCGGGTTCACTCTGTTCCTGCTCGTTTTCCCTATATCTGATATTGATACCTTCGGGGAAAGTGTCCTTATCAAATATCGTACCCTTTGACATAGTAACTTCTTTCAGATTTCTGCAACCATTGAAGGCAAGATAACCGATAGCCTTTACGCTTGCAGGGATTTCTATCGAGGTTATATCGGTCATAGCAAATGCCTGTTCACCGATATGCTTAACTGTATCGGGAATTGATATACTCTCAAGGTCAGTAGCCGCAAAAGCACAGGAGCTGATACTTTCAACGCCCGGCTCGATTACTGCTGTTTTCACCGATGAGCTTGCGAAAGCCATATATGGTATTTCTCGGATACTTCCGGGAATTACTACATCGGATATATTCTTACGGTCCGAGAAACATCTTTCTTCAAGTTTTTCTGTACCTTCCGGGATAAGTTCAATGCTCTTTGCAACAGTATGCGTTCTTTCGTTTTCGTTGACACGCTCAAATTCTTTCATTATGCTGTCAACCTTTTCGTCAAAGCTCATCTCCTCGAAGTCCTCATAGTTATCGTTCATCTTGTCATACGCACGTTTCATAAGTGTAAAGAGCTGTGCGTCCTTAACATCTTCGGGAGACATATCTTCTTCCGGCTCGACAGGGAGCTTTGTCATATACAGATTTGCGTATGCCTTCATCGACTGATACAGCTGAGTAAACTTTTCCTTGATGAAGTCAATTATCTTTGCAATCAGCATTTCAAGTCTGATTTTCTGCATCTGTTCCGCCGAGAAATTCCCGTTTGCATAGACCTCATAATCAATGTCATTCTTGACACCGAGCCTTATCTGCTTCATCTGCTCGGCAGAATAATCGGGATTTGCAAACAGCTTTACGTCAAGTTTATCCTTCATTCCCATACGGATCTGCTTTATCTGTTCAGCGTCATAGGAACGTCCGTCCTGTGCAAGATAGTCGATGATGTCTTTATCACCAACACCTTTCTCAAGCATCTTGCGCCACTGTTTCATAGCTGACGGAGAGATGTACGGTGCGGCATAGAGCTGGTATGATATACCGCTTTTCATACCGAGCCTTATCTGCTTCATCTGTTCGGGTGAAAACTTCTTGTTTGCGTATTCCTTCACCGGTAATCTCTGACGGATACCTTTTAGGATCTCCGCCATTGCTTTCTCGCTGATATATTCAGCTTTCTTTGTCTGCTCCTCAGCAGGCTTCTTTGTTTCTTCTGACATTTTTCTGTCCTCCTTTGGTATTTGATTTATTTATAGGTGCGTCACGGTGTCGCACCGTATATGCTTATATTTCCATTTCTTCTTCTTTTTCGAGAATATCATTGATATATCCCCATAACGTTTCAGCATATTTTTTAGGAGTGTTTTCTGAGTAACGTCTACCGTTATCAGACATTTCACTTATCTCTTTTTCCCCGATACTATTTGCTTCTTTCAGCACGTCATCGAATGTAGGATCAGCATCGGTAGCCTTTCTCCATTCAGAAATAAACGTGTCTGCTTCTTCTTCCCAATCTCTTCTTGTTTTTGATTCATTCATATATGTTATTCCTTTCTACAGGTGCGTCACGATGTCGCACTTATATTTCCATATCATCGTTTTCACAATCAACTTCAAACTGCTCATCGGCTTTTGCAAGTGCAGGAACGATTTCGGTTTCAATAAGCATTTTGACTTCCTGCTTATTTAAAAGTTTGCCGAAACATTCTTTTATCTGCTCGGCACTGCCTCTGATTACTGTTCTGCCTTCTTCGGGATCATATACTCTGTAATCGTCTGTATGGTATTTACTGAATTTATAACAGTGTTCTACGAGCTTGTTGTATATTTTTTCCTGCTGAATTCGTGCGATAACCGCATTTGTAATATCATTCCATTCAAATGTTTTGTCGAATGAAAATACCGGTTTGCTTTCATTTTCACGTTTTACAGCTATGTTTATTACCGGCTTTCCGTCACGTTCCTCAAGGTTCCAAATGCAATCGGTGTATTCGCCCTCGTATGAATACATAGTACCTTTTTCTTTCAAGAAGAAGTCACGGACAACTTTTACTGGTGTTTCTTCGTACTGAATTTCATCATCTATACTGCCATATCCTATAAGCTCATCCCACGCAAACGCAGATTTGATAAAAGAGGGAAGATCATTGTGTAATTCGTTTTCCCATTCATCTATCAGTGCGATTTTTGTAAGAGCCTGCATTGTTGTATGTGTTGCATTGACGAAATCGGGGTTATCGTAAAACATTCGTTCAGCCGCCTTATAAGCATCCGTACCAACATCTGAAAGATACTGTGTACACAGTGAGCTTATCTGCGTGTTAAAATAATCATCGGCATTACGGCTTATAGAAGAAATTTTCGCCAGCTTATCAAAGCTGATGATGTTAGTAACGTATTGTCCTCCGGCGTTACTGTCGGGATTGTAATAAATCCACACAATACGCTTTAGTCCGTTATCAATAAAAAAAGCGTCGCTGTATTCTTCGTGACGCTTTTCCTTGGTATTTTCATTGTGGTGCAGTTTTACATTTGCTTCTTCCGCAAGGCAGTTTGCAAGCTCGTCCGATAACGATGTTTCATCGTGCTTCAGATACTTGCTGTACACATCATTCAGTGGCGATGGGTGTTTTAGCAGTGCTTTAATCTGATAATTATTAAGATTAGCATCGTGTGCTGCATAGATTATTTCCGTTTTCATCGCATATTCATATGCTCTGCTGAGTATTTCCTGTGACGAGATATTCAGCAAGTCTTCTTTCAGCTTGTCAAGCTCTGCCTGCATATTCTTGATAAGCTGTGCCTTTAATTTGTTCATTTGTAATTTGTACCTCCTTTATTTTAAGTGCGACAGGAACGTCCGGTGCGACCAGAACGTCCGGTGCGACATCGTGTCGCACTTATGTTACTTAGTATTCAGATTTCCATATCTTCATCTGTTTCACAACAGGTTTTGCTTATCTCTGACTTTAGTCTATTGCCCATTTCGGATAACCGCTCAAAATAGTCTGTTTTAGCAGAAATTTCATTGCTGAAATAGTGACCTAAGTTAAACCCGGTGAAGTATTCACTCTTGGGGTAAAATGAATATCTCCAGGTAGCATACTGAGTTTTACTTTTTGCTAACACCACGCCTATTAACGTGCCATCAACATCGGTAAACTCATTATGCTCAAGTAATTTATATCCGGCATTTACTCCTTTAAGCGACAGCTTATTGTTTTTGAAATCAAAGTATATCTGAGTTTCCATTGATTACACCTCGTGTCCTTTATCTTGTTTTTGCCTTGCAATGTCTTTCTTTGCTTGTTTTGACAGCTCACCGATCAGAGCGTGAGCAGTGTTTACCGTTCCGGCAGAGCCTTGTGTTCTGAACAATCTGCTCACTGCGTTCAAAGCATATACCATACTGTCAACAGTTATCTTTGTGCTTATCTCAGCGTTATCCTTATCTCTCTGCTCATTGTTCTCTTTCAGAGTTCTGAGCATTGATTTTAGAATAATGTTGCCAAGCCTGTTATACAAATCGCCTGCGGCTTTCCGCATTTTCCTATCAATTTCGGATTTGCCGTTTTCGGTTTCTTTGCTGTCGAACATTTCTGCCGCCGATCTTGCACCCGAATAATAGTCATTGATGATAGATTTCATCTTTGGCAGCATAATCATTTCTTTTATCATACCGATAACCATATCCTTAGTTTCTTTCGGAAGATATGCATAGGCTATTCTTCCTCGCCTTGGCAGATTGTTCAGTATATCGGTGTACCACTGTATCAATTCTTCGGATATATCAACTCCGGAGAAACGATTGGAATAGATACCGGAAATGTCACGTTCAAAATCAATCATCAGCTTCCCGACAAGTTCTTTTGCGTCCGACATTGCTTCGTTGCTTATGCCGTAATAATACGACAGCTCATTTGCGAATGTATCGTGTATCAGTTTTTTCCTTACATTATCCGATACCTCCTTTTTTACAAATTGTACCGTGACAGGCGGGTCCTTATCCCAGAACGAGATATGAATATGCGGCTGTCCCTTCTTGTCGTGAACAGCCGCAATATATTCAAATCTGTCTTTAGGTATATCGTACCCTCTCATCAATGTTTCAATGTGAAACTTAATGTAATTCTGCCACTTCTCAAGGCTGTCAAGCTCAAGCCTTTTAGCAATCTCCGGTCGGAATGATATGTATGCGTTGTACACTGTAACTCCTGCTTTTGAGATACCGTAAACATAGTTTTGTGTATCGGCAACATTCAACTCATCGTTATTTGCACCGCCTATCCTGCCGAACAGTCCGCTTTCGCTTTCCGGCGAAAGTTTCATAACGTGTTCACGCTCTGCTATATACTTGACGTAATTGGAATTGTGGCTTGCCGTACCGGGTTTATTCGGAGCTGTCAGCCTCATTTTATATATGAGTGCCGATGACATTATTCTTCACCCGCTCTGACTACCTTCTTCATTCCGTTTAAGATCTCATTAGTATCCTGCATATACTCATCATCAGATTTCTCTTTCTGTTTCATATATGCCGCCGCTTGTTTGCTTGCAGATGCTACAACACGTGCAAAGCTGACATCATCCGCAAAAGACTCCGACATAATCTGTAATCCTGTATACATCGTGATTGCACTTGCTTTTGTTGATTTCACCTGTAGCTTTATAAGCCTTTCTACTTCCTGCTTGAAAACTTCTGTCATTTCATCGTGTATCATACGACGGAATTCTTCTTCATTTTCATCATGGCTTTCAACGGTAAGTCCTTTTATAATAAAAGAACGAATTATGTTGCCCATTGAAGTACGCTTTTTTATTGCTAACTTTTTAACATCGTCATAAACTCTTTCGTTAAGGACAACCGAAAGCTGCACAGTTTTTTTGTTTATCACTATTTTTTACCCCTTTCTTCATAATTTTTATAGCCGTTTTTCTACCGTTAAGCAAACTGAAAAAAACTTGATTTTCGTGATTGCAATGCGTGTTCACAAACTTAGTTTCACAGTGAAACTAAGTTAACCACATTTTCAACCATAGAAACCACGTTGTAACCATTGTTTTTTGCGATAGCAAAGCGGTATTACAGCGAACGGTCAACCGTTCTATTCCTGCCATTGCTTTGCAATGGGTGTTTTGTAAACCAGTTATTTTCATACGCCTTTGCATTTGGCTATGTTCAAGCAAAAAGCCATCAGAAAAGAAAAATCCGCTGTTATTGTCATAGGTGCGTCACGATGTCGCACCCTTGAAAGCTCACTTGATTAACAGGTGCGTCACGATGTCGCACCTATCATTCAATTTCCTGCTCGTTCTCAAAATAGTTTTGCAACGCTTTTTCGAGTATATCTGAAATTTCACTTGCGGTTTTTCCTTTTAGTCCGTATTTTTCAAATGTACTTGTATTCAGTTTTACTATAGTTGCTTCAAGCTGTATTTCTTTTGCCTGTTTTTCGTCTACGGTTGCCTTTTCGCCCTCGCTGATGAGATACTCCGATAAGCTATTCTGAGTTTCTGTATCTACAGCTGATACCGTAACGCCGACAGATAATTTAATTCTGTCTGTGTCAACCATATCGAGCAGTTCCGGTGTTAGCCTGCTGATTGCAATGTATCTCTGTACTGATTTACGGCTTTCGCCGTTCTCCTTTGCAATTACTGCTGTAGGGTTTGTTGCTCCGAGTTCTTTCAAGCAATCCTGCTTTATTTTATACGCTAACGCACGTTCTTTGGCGGTCAGCTTATGCCTTTGTTCAAGGTTTGTATCAACCATCATCAACTTTCGCTGTGTAGCCGTAAGTTCATTTCTGACAACTGCGTCTATAGTGTCCATGTTGTTTTTCTGACACGCACGGAAACGGTTGTGTCCGGCTATAATCATATAGCGTCCGTCAGATTTACGGCTGACGATAATCGGCTGTAATAAGCCGTTGACCTTTATGCTCTCTGCAAGCTCGTCAATTTTATCAACGGTATATGATTTAAACGGGTGCAGACTTTCTGTATAAGGGTCTATCATATCTATCGGTATAGGTGTTATTTTAATCGTATCATCCTCAGCTGGCAGAGAAGAAAAAGAGGAAAGCCCACCATTGAGCTTTCCTTTTGCCTTTATATTTGTAAAATCAAATGCCATATTATTTGCACCTTTCTATAAGTTCTCTCGTCAGCTCAGCGTACTGTCCGCCGAGTTTTGTGTTTATCGTCATAGCTTTCTGCTCCGCCGTACTGTTGCTCGCCATAACACTTTTTGATATACGGCTCTCAAAAACAAGATTGCCGTATCTGCTCTTGAGTGCTTCGTCAACACCTTTTGTCATATTCGTGTTATCGCACATTGTTTCGATAACACCGTATACAGAAAGTGTCGGATTAAGTTCTTTTGCCATTGCGATGATTTCTTCAAACTGGATTATCCCGTTCAGTGCAAATTTCTGTGTCTGTACAGGTATCAGTACACCATTAGCGGCTACAAGTGCATTGACAACAAGGATTCCAAGCGATGGTAAACAGTCGATTATTATGTAGTCATATTTATCGAAAATTGCTTTTGACAGCAGCTTGCGAAGTATCATTTCTCTGCCGATTGCGGATGCCATAAACATATCTGCCATAGACAGTGAGATGTCGGACGGAATGTAGTCTATTCCGTCAGCGACGCTTGTCAGAATAGCGGCATTTATCATATCATCTGTGATATTCTTAAGCTGATAAAAGAACGAAAATACAACTTGACAGATAGCAGAATACATTATAGTACCATAACCTAAATGTTCTGCAATCAATGGCAAATTCACTATGCTGTTTTTTCCGACTCTCGGAAGAATATCGGGATAATAAATCGCAAAGCCAACAAATATCAACAGAAAAGATGGTATCCAGAAATAAACCTTTGAGCGAATAATGCCTGCCGAAATTGCCGCCGCTATTAAAATTACTCTGATAACAAAGACCCTTACCACTTCCGTTGGTGCCATTATCCCTTCACTTCTGACTCCCAATGCTTGAAGGATAGGTTCAATTATTTGCAGTTCAAATATTATAATCAGATACACACCTATCTGAATTGCCATTGTAAAAATGAAATTAAAAAGCAACGGGTGTTTTTTCATATTGTTATCTTTTCCTTTCTGTAATCTTTGCCGAAAACTATATCGTCATAACGGCAAATATTGAAAATTAATCTTCATTTTTGATTATTTGCACACTTCTTTCTGCAAGCAATCAGCGTTGTTATCAGCATAACAATACCATATTGTAGAGTGATGAAAATAGACGCTTTCCAAGATGGCATGGCAGGATGACCTGATGCAAAGCCTATTTGCACTCCTCCTGTAAACACAAACATATAAATTGACGGTGGGGACAAGATTGCAAAAAGCACATACATTAACACAACTGAAATAATCGAATACTTTAATTTATAACCGAGCTTCTTTACTGCCGTCACTGTCAGCGAGCTTATTATGAGCAATTGGACAATAGTATGAAGAACAAAGCTCAATACAAACGGTGCTGATATATTCATCATTAAATCTGAGAACGGTTTTAAAATTATTCCATGATAAAAAATCATAGTCACCCAGATAGCTAAAGGCAACACAACAAAGATAATTTTTTTCAGATGCTTCATATTAATTCACCTCCTGCATAACATAACGGCGTATCTGTTGATATGGGTTAAATATAACCGGAGCATTATACGAGCATAGAGAACCAAGACGAATATTTGACACAATTACAGTAAATGTATATTCATATTATACCGTGAATTGAAATATATGTCAAGAGAGATTAAATAATGTAAAGAAATTGTTTTTATTAGCAACTGAAATTATACAAAAAAAGCCGTGAGTATCTTATTGTAACTCACGGCTTGCAGTCTGTCGAAAAACCTATATATTTTTGAAAATGGGGTTTGGG
>ULSP01055488.1_pt1 | contig 12086 bp, 7 predicted proteins | sample 1956811 | NCBI WGS metagenome assembly ULSP01 (sample SAMEA4835711, study PRJEB28245) | human gut metagenome | biome: gut microbiome; material: fecal sample | place: Denmark | collected 2008
GCGACGAGCGAAAGGAGGTGGTGTACCCTGTATTCAGCCAGCCAACGACTAAAGTTCATTCCCGTCTGCTTATTGAGGGTGGTGGATAGTTGTGTTCGGTTAGTACCCACTAGACGGGAGAGGGTCACAAGGTCGAGATTAGGATTTAAGAAAGGCTTTTGCTCTTTCATAACTGATAGGATTCGTTGATATAGGAGATTATCAGCTTTTGTTGCGACCTCGGTGTTTGCCTCTGAATGATCTGGTAACTTTATTTGTGGCCGGGAGATTAGCGGAAGTGGATCGTGTATTAGCAACCAAGCTGCATGATGGCTTATCAATAAATCGAATAACTGGCGTAAGCGACGGCGATGATTTCTCCACCAAAGATATCCTCCGGTTAGGATAGCCATGAGTAAAATAATGATTCCGGTTAGGATATACTGGATGAGCCGTGCCTGTTCCGCCTCCACCTTCTGACTTTTTAAGCGGGTGGATAATAGTTCGTTTTGTAGGCTTTCGCTGATCATCTTTCTGCGTATGTTCATTTGCTCTTGGGCATAATGGGATTGTAGGGAGTCAGCCCGGTTTGCCTGTTGGATGGCTTCCGATTGATTTCCGGTCGCATAATAGCATTCGGACAACATACGTGCCACACGCACCTTATATTCCTCGATATTGTCTTTGTTCCTCAAGAGAGGCGTGGCGACATTATTGAATGAGACTCTGTCTAATTCCTCCAATACGGATAGTGCCTCTTTGTTTTTTCCATGTTTCCGGAGAGAGACGGCGTATTCCATGAAGAGTTGATATTGCAGATAGCTGATCGTGTGTATTTGGTGTTTCGCCTGAAAGTGGCGGATATCGGTAATGCATCGTTTGGTCCATTCCTCCGCTTCGGCGGTCTTTCCCGTACGGCTTAATGCTATAGCTTTTACTAAGTGAGGAGAGCTTATCACTTTATATTTCAAGTTCACCAATGCTGAATCCGCATAGATGAGTGCTTGGGGATATAATCCACATTCAAGACAAGCGTTAGCCGCCGTGATATACCAGTTTTGAGGATTTATATATGCATATTTTCGTGCCTCGTTTATCCATCGCTCGCATTCTGCGGGTTGGCGTGTCTGTGCGTGAAGAAATGCCATACGCAGGTGATTCATGAGAAGGTGCTTGTCTTTTATGCGGATGGCGTAAGGTTTCATGCGGTCGAGTAGCATTCTCGCATGAGCCGTGTCCTGTAATCTGCAATAGCGAGTGTATATGATTTGGCGGGTTGCCAGCAAAAGCGAGTCATTCCCTATTTCTTGGGCATGGGTTTCTATCTCTTCGCATAGCTGGTCGTTCAAGGGACCGCTCAACAAAGAATAATCATTCAGTTGCGCTATTTGCTGATCCAATTGCTGCTTGGGTGGAAGAAGAGAGTGGGAGTCGCAGGCGTAAAGGACTGACAGTAGGAATATGTAAAGTATGCTTGTTTTCATGATGTCATAGTTTTATTTGTAATTCCAGACCGAAAAAAGGCTGGGTATTTTGTTGAAGGTAAGATCTCGTGCTGGCTGAATAGCGAGTGGGGCGTAAATCGGCGAGGTTGTTGGCAAAGAATGCCAGCGTGATGTGCTCTCCGAAAGCTTTGTTTACCCGAATATTCAGCATACCATATGGTTTATAAGAGTTTGGTAGGAATCGTTCCGGTGCGGTGGTGGAGAGTAAAGGCGCAAAGGCTGGATCCTCTTTCTGTGCCTCGGTGAACGGATGTATGATTCCGTCTGTTCCACACCAATATAGGGGCCATACATTCTCGCCAGTGCTACCGTTGTAGAGCGTACGATATTTATAGAGCCATATCATTTGCCACGTAAGGGTAGTGACCAGTCCGATTCTGGGGATGCGGGTGATGAAACGGAAGTTCGTGGAGATGATCTCCGAACGACTTTCATTTCCCGGTCCGCCTTGCCTGTCGTAAAAACCTACGTAGGGGTATTCTGTTTTATCTGTGTACTGGATCGGCCAGATCCCGTTAAGGGCCGTATTCTTTTCTCGTACATATAACCAAATCCCGTCTACGATTAGGGAGGTACGCAAGGGTGAGAAAGTCCCGAGGTCCGCTACCATCTCAATCCCATGTTTCTTCCTATGGAGTGTATTGACTGGTACAGATACCGGCGTGTAACTATATTTCTCTTGATAAGGGACAGCCTTACCGTTCACCCATACCTGTCCATCTTTGTATTCAGGACGAAGTTGGGCGGTTGATAGATAATCATATTCCCGATAGCTGAACGGAATATATTGCGCCGAGGAGGAAAAGCCATCCGTTTGTTTCTCGAAAAAAACGGTCATGTCTAGTCGGATGGCCGGAGTCTTCCCTATAAGGCCAACCTCTATCTTTCGATTTACGGTAGGTTTTAATTTCATATTTCGTTCCATTCCGGGGGCATGTGTCGTGAGAATACCAAGGGTGTTTCCACTTTCATTGCTATCATTATAATAGAAAGAGACCTTATCATTATAAATAGCTTCCGGGTAGAGTTTTTCCAATGTCGGCATGAAACTGATCCATCCGACCCCGGCTTTTAAACTCAATGTATAGCCGGAGGGAGAGGAGCAGAGAGACCATAAGAGATTCAGGCGAGGTTCTGTCTGATAGATTAAGGCATAATCCCGGCTTTTCAATCCTTGATTTCTTAATCCGGCTTTTACATGGAGGTTGGGAGTCCGGTATGTGGCCTCAATGAAGCCACCGAACGTATGCAAGGATGGGATTTCCCGGAATGAGCGGGGACGGATAGATGTAGAAGGAGGCCTTTGCCGATCGAAATCCCTGCCTCGCCCTTCGTTGCCCTCACCACGCCATGAGAATCCGGCGGCTAAGCTGATTTCACGTCTCTGCCGTAGCGGAAATGAGGTAGACGCCAGCATCTCGGTTTCTACATAAAAAGGTCGGCTTTCATTGACTAATGTGTACATGTAGTTTGAGGATAAAACATTGGCTTCCCATTCGCCGCTCTCTTTCTGGTCTGTATAAAGCTGGCTAGAGGCATTGTTGACCTGACTCTTTGTTTGTTTGCTTTTTTGAAGGGAACCGTCTATTCTCAGAGACAGTTTCTTGAGCCAACGTCGGTCGGGTTGCCATTCCCCTTGTATGGAAAATCGCTGATCCAATCGTTGTCTTTGTGTATGATTCTGCTCGTTGACGAATTGCTTTTCCTTTCCTATGCGAGAGGTGTAAGTAAGGCTTAATTCTAGTTTTTTCCCTGCGGGCAACCAATGGTAAAGGTTTGCCAAGCGTATGCCGCCGGTATGGAAATCGCCTTGGCTGGTATAGTCCGCTAACAGGTTGAGCGTATGGCCTTGTGGGGAGATACAGAAGCCTTTTCCAAGCATATATTGTTTCAGTTTCGGATTGTAACGTATGCTGGTGGAGAGAGGCATTCTACCTTGATGAGTCTTGAGTAATAATACGCTATTTGTTAAGTTTCCGTACCGGGCAGAAGGTATTCCCCGGATGATTTCCGCCTCTTTCACTTGGTTGAGAGATAGAAAACGGGCATCATATCCTTCGTAAGGCTCGTTGATGCCGGTGTTGAAATGAAGAGGAGAGCCGTCTACCCATATTTGGGCACCCATAGCTGCGTTTTTATGAAATTGGTTTACCCCGTTCTTTAAAGAAACCTCCCGCACTGAGAAATATTGTGCGTCTGTCACCCCAGAATTATTGGTGAGACCTCCTGGTAATAACTGTGTCAGATCAGCGATCGTGATAGGTTGCGTGTGTTCCAATGTTGATGCAGGAAGCAAGGAAACCGTACCCGGAGTCTTAGACTCGATGGCTGTTACCAAAATGTTGGGTAAATAGAAGGACAGAGTATCCGGTTGCTCTTGCCCGTGAAGGTAATTGCCCGGATGAAGTGATGATAATAAGAGAAATATCGTCACGATCCTTATTGGTATTTTGTACAAAGTTGAGTAACGCATAGTATTAGACCTATTTATAGCCAGATGACAATACTGAAGTTTCCACCCCCTCCGAGGGTCGATTGAGGACTTGTCGTTTGTTCGAGACTACCCTTTAAACGAAATCCCGCTGATAAGGCGGAATGAATGGGATGCCGATATTCCATTTCCGTACCGATACCCAGACGGGTTGCCGTGCGAGCAATAAAATCCTCGTTCACTTTTTGCATGTTCTGCTCTAGCTTGATTTCTGCTGAGCCATTCTCATCCTTCTGCGTTTCCTTCTCCCATTTGATCTCGGTACCATAGCCCGATACGATATACACGGACGGGCGGATACTTAGCTTGTTTTCTTTAGGTAGGCGGATTTGTCGAAAAAACGCAATCTCTCCGTGGAAGAGCCCTGTATATTGTTTGACCGTAAAAGGATATATGTAGAAATCATTTTCCAAACGATTCCATCCGACAGTCATTTGCCATGTGGATGCCTTTCCGCCCGAAGTATCATTCTTTGTCGCCTCGTAACTTAGTTGGGTAGATAACATCCGTTGCCTTGCTAGGCGATAGGTGGCGAATGTAGTCCATATGGCAGACGAGCTTGTGGTGGGATTCCGTTGTAATATGCGGTTGGCCGTAGTTTGGTTGAATCGGGCTGTGGGCGACCAGATATGCGTCCGCGATTTATTCGTTCGGGTAAAACGACCTTGGTAACTGATTTGATGCAGCCGTTCTTCCCAGCCTCTCAAGTTGCCGGAGTTATTTGGATTGTCCGCTAATTGCTGGGTCTCGTAGAAGAGATCATGGAAAAGACTCCAATGCTCTTTTAGGGTTTCCGTTTGCAAGGAAACACCTAGGCGTTTTCCTTGGCTGCGAAACAGGAAACTTCCCGATAATTCTTGCATCGGAAGCCAATAACCCAGAGGAAATGTATAAAGTTTATCTTTACTATCCGTATCATACGTTAATTCCTCTGTACGATGGGTATAATGGATCGAGGCTCCAAAGCGTCTGCGTACTTGTTCGTAAACGATACCTCCTGATATCCGGATTAAGTGTGCCATCCCATGGTAGATATGGTAAGAGGAGCGATCTTCGTTGCTTGTAGCTGTATAGTCTCCATCTATCCCGACCTTGATTTTCGGGGATAAGACGTAAGCCGCTTGTCCATAGATCCTGTATTTCTCGATGCGTTGTGGCTCTCCCAAGGAATCGCCGGCCGTAATCAGATAGTCCGGTTGCGATAATAAATTCCATTTTCTCCCTTCCAGTAGGCTTTGCGACCAATCGATACCACCCGCCAGCCAAAGCAGACCCAGCTTTCGGTTACCGGATACATAAGCCCTATAGGTCTGTGTTTGATCCGGCTGGTCGCTGGCAGGTAAGGCAGCTTGATGGATCAAATAACTTAAACCAGCTTCCATAGCGCTGCCCTTAGGCACATAGCTGATGCTGACAGGATTGGCGGATAAAGCCCATGCGCTCTCTTGTTGAGCCCATGACCGTGAGGCATAGACAGATAGTGATATCATATATAGAATGATAGTGATCTTCATAGAGGCTTACCGTTTTAAGGAAGGTGGAGTTTTCTCGAAATCCTCGGCGGTGTTATTGGAATCTTTCCAGCGGAAGCGTTTCCCCTCTTGCTCATATTTCCGACGCATTGCCAGGCCGGAACCGCCGGACGTGGCTATACCCGGACTCACATCCATAGAAGATGGGATACGTGTGTAAGCTACCGTAGAGGTTGAAGAGACGAAATTTGCGATATCCAGCACCCAATCAGCGGGTATATGGAGGTATTTTAGCGTATTGAAACTCTCTGGTTCTTTTTGGATGTGATCCGGATTGGCGATCCATTCTCTTAAGTCCGTTTTGGGACGGAACAAGAGGATCGTCGGGCCGTTCATGGAAAACAGATAGGAGAAACCGGTGCCACGCCATACCAAGTTTAGAGGTTTTACACCGGCGGAGATTTGGCTTCCGGTCAAGATAGGATCCCAAAAAGCCCATTCCACGCTGGATAAATCGAGCGAGGCCGGAACTCCCACTTCGCTATTGGTATGGTTTATGGCGTTAATCGCTATTGTTTGTCGCTCCCCCGGTTGAATGGGATATTCGGTTCCCGTTCCCGGAAACTCCCAGCACATCATGAATAAAGGTATTTCTTTCATATCGGTATGGAGCATCCATCCGGAAGGCTTTGTCACGCTTACGGGTCCTGCTTGTGCGATACATAGGCCATCTAGGAAAATCAAGTCATCGGAGTTATTGACCAACGTGAGGTATTGATCTTTGTTATAGACATTTTTCCCGTCAGGCCAGAGACAACCGCTGAAATAAATCTCGCTAATCAGTAGACGGCCTCGTTCGGACACTTCCAAAGGTATTTCCACGGATCGTTCTTCTCCATTGGCCTCGAACTGGATATTGGAGAGGCTACCACTCAATATATAATCCCTGTTGCCAGTCGTGGTTTCCTGATTTGCGGAGATTGCGCATATGCCAGCGGTTAGTTCAAATAGAGCTAGTCCATTTGTGTCGGTGGTCGTGGTGTAGACACAGCCTATACTTTGATTGATTAGTGTGACCGGGATATTCGCCAAGGAGATATCTACGTATCCGGAAGGTTTCTTCAATTGGATATGGATACTCCCCGTTTTGAAATACTCATTCTCGCATCCTGCCAGAAAACACAGACAGAGCAGGTGGGTGAGGAGAGAAAAATGTTTGTCTATCATGAATATGAGGCATTGTGCTTAATATATTGTAGACAAATATATGTGATTTTTTTATATTTCCATTTAGGAGCTAAAAACATTAACATGTGTTCTTCTTATTTCGGTAGCTTCAGCACGAACCGGATCAAGGCCACGAACACCTTCCCATACCGGTCCAGCTTGATTTGCCCCACGCCCCGGATGTCGCTGAACTGGTCCAAGGTGACCGGTTTCTTCTCCACCATGTCTTCCAAAGAATCGTCGGAGAAGATGATATAAGCCGGCGTATGCTCTCGCTCGGCGATTTGCTTGCGAAGTTGGCGGAGGGAGTCCAGCAAGGTCTCGTCCGTAGAGGCGGACCGGATCGGCCGGATCGGCTGGGCCTTGAAGGAGGATTTCCGCTCGCCTCTCCGGACGGGGCGTGTCAGCTCATCCGGTTCCCGATAGATGACGAGCTGGGCCTTTTGCTCCCCGTACAGGACACGCCTGCCTAGCGGGGTCATCCGCAAGACACGCTCGGCGGCGTAGTCGATCTCCATGTACCCGAGTTGGATCATCTGGTAAATGTACTCCTTCCATTCTTTATAAGAGAGATCCCGTCCGGCTCCGTACGTCTTTAGCTTATCGTATCCTCTCTCCAGCAGCTCCGCGCGGGCGGAGGCACGGAGTATGTCGATCAGCATCTGCATGCCCACGTGCTCGCTGGTCCGGATAACGGCGCTCAGCGCCTTTTGTATCAAGACACTGCCGTCGAAACGTTGCGGAGGGTTCTTGCACACGTCGCAGTTGCCGCAATCATGGTCCGCCTCCTCGCCGAAGTAACTGAGCAGGACACGGCGGCGGCACATATCGGACTCGCAATACCGTCTCATCCGGTTTAGCTTCTCCAAGTTCACCTCGCTTTGGCCACTCTCCTCGGCGAAACGGCGAAGTACGATCAAGTCGCTCAAGGAATAGAACAGGAGGGCATCGCTTTTCATCCCGTCCCTTCCGGCACGGCCGATCTCTTGGTAGTAGTTCTCGATACTCCCCGGCATGCTGTAATGCACGACCCAGCGGACATTGCTCTTGTCGATACCCATCCCGAAAGCTACCGTGGCGCACACCACGTCCACCCGGTCGTTGATGAAATCGTTTTGGGCCTGTTCCCGTTGGGCGGGCAGGAGGCCGGCGTGGTAGGCGATCGCCTTGATATTATACATCGCCAACTCATCGGCCAGCTCGGTCGTATCGTTGCGGCGCATGCAATAGATGATACCGCTCTGCTCCCGGTGCCCCCGGATGAAATGGACGATGGCGGCGATCTTCTCTTTCTTGTTAAGCCCTCGGCGTACCGTGAGGGAGATGTTCGGGCGGTCGAACGATGATATGAACGTTTGGGGCGTACGAAGCCGTAACTGCTCTAGGATATCCTTCCGGGTGATTTTATCGGCGGTAGCGGTCAGGGCCACGACCGGGACTTTCGGGAAACGTTCCTTCAATATCGCCAGTTGCGTGTATTCCGGACGGAAGTCATGTCCCCAATGCGATACGCAATGTGCCTCGTCGATAGCGATGAGCGAGATGTCCAGCCGGGGCAGGAACCAGTCCGCCTCCATCTTGATCCGTTCCGGGGAGATATACAATAATTTGATCTTGCCCTGCACGCAAAGTTGCTTCACCTGTTGTTGCTCCTCTTCCGGCATCATACTGTTCAACGCCGCCGCAGGGATGCCGTTGGCGATCAACCCCTCTACTTGATCCTTCATCAAGGCGATCAAGGGGGACACCACCAAAGCCGTACCCGGCAGATAGATAGCCGGTAGCTGAAAACAGATCGACTTGCCTCCACCCGTGGGCATCAGCACCAACGAGTCCTCTTTCTGTAAGATACGCTGTATGATGTCCGCCTGCAAGGGACGGAAGGAGGTATATCCGAAGAACTTTTTCAGTAGTAGTAATAATTCTTTCATATCGCTTTACGGGCATAAAAAGCGCAAAGATAGTTTATATCATAAAGTTTTACTACCTTTGCCCACATTATTTACATAACGAGCCGTGATGGCTCACCCTATTTTAGAATGACATTTGAAGATTTAGATTTGATAGAGCCGATACGTAAGGCTCTCGTGCAAGAAGGTTATACGACTCCAACACCTATACAATCAGAAGCGATTCCCATCGTTTCGCAAGGTTATGATTTATTGGGTTGCGCCCAGACAGGAACCGGTAAGACGGCGGCCTTCTCCATCCCGATTATCCAGCGGTTATATCTCCAGAAGAAGAAAGGTTACAAACGGGGTATCAAGGCATTGATCCTTACGCCTACCCGTGAGCTTGCCATCCAGATCGGAGAGAGCTTTGCCGCTTACGGCCGTTTCGCTGGATTACGCCATACGGTGATATTCGGGGGAGTAGGGCAAAAGCCCCAGACGGAAGCCTTGGAAAGAGGCATCGATATATTAATCGCTACGCCGGGACGTCTGCTGGACTTGATTGGACAAGGATTCATCCACTTGGATACCTTGGAGTATTTCGTCTTAGACGAAGCGGACCGTATGTTGGACATGGGCTTTATCCATGACATCAAGCGTATTTTACCGCTATTGCCCAAGAAACGCCAGTCCTTGTTCTTCTCCGCTACCATGCCCCCTGAGATCGAGCGCTTGGCAGGTACGATCTTGAGCGAGCCGCAAAAGGTGGAAGTAACCCCGGCCTCATCGACCGTGGACGCGATCGACCAATCCGTTTATTTCGTCGAGAAGGCCGAGAAGATCAACTTGCTGAAAAGCTTGTTGGAGAACCCGGAACTGGAATCCGTATTGATCTTTACCCGTACGAAACACGGGGCGGACAAGGTGGCCCGTGTCTTGTCGAAAGCGGAGATAGGGGCGGAGGCGATCCATGGCAACAAGAGCCAGACTGCCCGCCAGCGTGCCTTGACGAATTTCAAGGATCATACGACCCGTGTGCTGATCGCTACGGATATCGCCGCCCGTGGAATCGACGTGGATCATCTGACACACGTCATTAACTATGAGCTTCCTAACGTACCCGAGACTTATGTACATCGGATCGGGCGTACGGGTCGTGCGGGCCGTGAAGGTGTGGCGTTCTCTTTCTGCGACGCCGAGGAGGTACCTTTGTTGAAAGATATCCAGAAACTGATCGGCAAGGAAGTCCCCATAGCCGGTGGCCATATGTATGAGACCAAGGAGGTGAAAGCCGCCGTAGCCGAGAAGAAAGAAGCGATCAAGCAAGAGTCGAAACGCCGTAATATGTTCGGAAGCAAACGTGACGGTAGTTACTGGCGTAACAAGAAGCGTGCCGCCAATTCTTCTAAGTAATCTAAGTTGTTGTATTGTAACGACGTATAGTGTCAGTCCTTTCCATAGCATTGGCACAGTCGTGCCACGCCGGTGGCATAGCAGTGCCACAAGGATAGCAAGGGCGTGCCACAAGGATGGCACAGCTATGCCACCCGTATGGCATCCGGTTCGTCACCTAAGTATCCAAACAGTCCGCTTTAGCGAGCTGTTTGGCGCTATTACCCTATACTTTCTTTTAAAATGAGGTAATCTCTGGAATATTTCATTATTTTTGTGATTCAATTGTGAGTGAAACTTAAGGGTTGACGTTTGTGCTGATTGTAAAGGAGGACATAATATCTCGGATCAATAATGGCGATGCCAAAGCATTTGAACAATTATATACGACCTTCTACGTGTACTTGTGCGCCGTAGCGACTAAATATGTCTATAATTCGGAGGCGGCACGTGAGATCGTTAATGATGTTTTTATGAATGTATGGAATCACCATTCGGCGTTAATACATCCGGTAAACGCTTATTTAATTCGCTCGGTACGTAATTATTGCCTGAATTATTTAAGAGATAAACGTCAGCAAGAAGTCCCTTTATCAGATGTACAAGAAAGCTTATTGTCGATACAAGAGTTGCAAATCGACGCGGACCCCCATCCGTTGGCTTATCTGGAGAATAAGGAATTCGAGGAGAAAATCTATCGTGCCGTGGATTCCTTGCCCGCTAAATGCCGGGATATCTTCGTGCAATATCTTTACCATAACAAGACCTATGAGGAAATAGCGATAACAAATCATATCAGTTCCAGTACGGTACGAGTACAGATCAAGATCGGTTTGGCGAAGTTGCGTGAACTTTTAGGCGATCTTTACCCTCTTTTCTTACTTATATTTAATTTTTTCGAAAAATAATTGGAATCTCCTTAAACGGAATCTCTAAAACAGGTGTATATAATAGAAACCGGGTTGAAAACCGGCTCCTTTGTTAATATCATGGAAATAGAGAATAAACACATAGAAGATTTAATTTATAGCTACCTCATGGGAGATATATCCGAGGAGGGGCGAAATGAATTACTACAATGGTTGGAAACGGATGACGCTCATAAACAGTGCCTTTCCGAGATGGCAGATTGTTGGGCGACGGCGCATGTACCTTTGTTTGCCTCTGATATGAAAGCCGATTTCCAAAAACATTTCGGGGCACTTATCGATCCCGCTATTCCTTCTGAAAAGAATCATTGGCTAAATTTTCGGTTTTTAGGAAAAGTTGCCGCCTCGGTCTTGATCGTGGTATCGGTGGGAACTGCCTCTTATTATATAGGTACGAGACATAATCAGCCGAAATCTGCCGCCTTGGCTTATTTTGAGACGACAACTCCTATGGGAGCCCAAACGAAAGTCGTTTTGCCGGATCAATCCGTGGTTTGGGTCAACGCAGGTTCCACGTTGAGATATGGCAGTGATTTCAATACGAACGGACGTAGCGTACAATTGGATGGTGAGGCTTACTTCGAGATTACCCGGGATTCCCTTAAGCCTTTTATCGTAAAATCAAAGAAGTTGGATATCAAGGTTCTAGGAACTAGATTTAACGTAAAGGCTTACGGAATGGATGAAATGACCGATGTCACTCTGGTGTCGGGAAAAGTAAACGTGAGCTTGCGGGATGAGGTTGCCCATGCGGGCGATGTGACCTTGACTCCAAACCGGAAACTAAGCTTTAATAAGCAGACCAATAAGGTAAGAGTCAGTGAGGTGGATGCCAAGGATGCTCTCTCTTGGATGGACGGTAGCCTGAAATTCTCCGAGCAACCTTTCATGAGTATCGCCAAGGATTTGGAACGTAAGTTCAACGTGCGTATTCGTGTCGAGAGCGATCTTTTGAGAAAGGAAATCTTCTCCGGTAGCTTTACGAAAGATTATTCGTTGGATAAGATCCTTCGTGAGGTGGACGTGGATCATAAATATGTGTGGACTCGTTCGGGAGATGAGATTATTATAAAAGATAAGTAAAAACAAAAATACAAACCTTAATCCTAAGGTGTAAGTGTGGAAAATAGTATAAACGAGAAAATTATTTATTAAATCTATGACCTTCCCTGATTTTGGTTGACACTTTTAGAGCGGTT
>ULSP01041838.1_pt1 | contig 12044 bp, 13 predicted proteins | sample 1956811 | NCBI WGS metagenome assembly ULSP01 (sample SAMEA4835711, study PRJEB28245) | human gut metagenome | biome: gut microbiome; material: fecal sample | place: Denmark | collected 2008
CCAAAGGTTAGTGCTCAGCCCTATCCCTATCCCTTAGGTTCTCTCCCTCGTGGCTCCCTCTTTCCTTACCCACACCCTTACCCCGCTGAGAAGTGTTGGCGATAAGACCCACATACGACTTAATTCTAAAAGTCAAGTAAAGACGGACGCTAAAACGCTACTTAGTGGTATAAAGCGTAAAGAACCAAGGGAACATTGTTTATGCTTGTTATATGCAAAATGTTTGTGGAACGCAAACAAACAATCTGCCGTTTTTTAATTCATATAAGAATACAACAAGTAATCAAATCTACTCGGAAAACATACCGATTTTGCGGAATTTCTTGTAGCGGTTGTCAAGCAGGGTAGGAATATCTATCCTTGACAGCCTTTCGACCGCACTTATAAGATATTCCGATATATTGTCCGCTGTCTGTGCAGGGTCTGTATGAGCACCGCCCACCGACTCTGAAATAATCTTGTCACACACACCGAAGTTATATAAATCTTCTGCCGTAATCTTCATAAGATCGGCCGCTTCCTTTTCTCTTGAAGGATCCTTCCATAGAATAGAAGCAAAGCCTCTGGGAGAAATTACGGAATATAAAGCGTGTTCAAGCATAGCAAGCTCATCGCATACGGCAAGTGCAAGTGCGCCGCCGCTTCCGCCTTCACCGAGAACTACCGATATAACGGGGGTTTTCAGCGTCATAAACTCGGCAATATTCTTTGCTATAGCCTCGCCCTGACCTCTTTTTTCGGCTTCAACTCCGCAGAATGCGCCCGGTGTATCAACAAAGCAGATAACGGGTCTGTGGAACTTCTCCGCCTGATATGCAAGCCTGAGAGCCTTTCTGTAGCCCTCGGGATGAGGCATTGAGAAATTCGACTTCTTGTTTTCCTCAAGGTTTCTGCCCTTTACCTGTGCAATCACTGTGACGGGAGTACTGTTAAGAGTAGCTATACCCGATAATATTGCGGCATCATCACCGTAGTGGCGGTCGCCGTGAAGCTCGGTGAAGTGGTTGAATATAGCGGGAATATAGTCGTTTACGGTTGGACGATTCTTTTCTCTTATTATCTCAAGATGCTGTGTAGCAGTCATATTTGACATTATTATTACCGTCCTTTCAACCGTGCTGCCAGTCAGCGCCGATTTTTTTATAGTTATGCAGTCTTAATATATTCGACAGCGTTTTACGCATTGAGCGTCTGTCGGCTATCGCATCAACAAAACCGCTTTCAAGCAGGAATTCTGCCGTCTGGAAATCGTCGGGGAGCTTCTGCTTTATAGTATCCTGTATAACACGTCTGCCTGCGAATCCTACAAGCACCTTAGGCTCGGCAAGGATTATATCTCCAAGACTTGCAAAGGACGCTGTAACACCGCCTGTTGTGGGGTCGGTAAGCACCGTGATATAAAGTCCGCCTGCATCGCTGTGACGTTTTACCGCACCGCTTGTCTTTGCCATCTGCATAAGGGAGATTATACCCTCCTGCATTCTCGCACCGCCCGACGCTGTGAACAGTATAACGGGCAACTTATGCTCTGTGGCATATTCAAACGCTCTTGTTATCTTTTCGCCTACAACACTGCCCATGCTCGCCATCATAAAATTGGAATCCATAATGCCGATGACCGCACGGTAGCCTCGTATAGTGCATTCGCCCGTCACTACTGCATCCTTAAGTCCCGTGCTTTCCTGCATACTCTTTATCTTCTTCTCATAGTCGGGGAAGCCGATAGGATTCAGTGACACCATATTTTCGTCAAACGGCTTGAAGCTGTCCTTGTCAACCGTTATATCAAGACGCTCCTTAGCGGAAAGCCTTGCGTGATAGTTGCAGACAGGGCAGGTTTTCTTACGCTTTTCAAACTCGTCCATATAGAACACGTTCTGACAGCGGGGACATTTGAACAGCAGGTCCTTGGGTATTTCGAGGGCGGAGGAATCCGCCTCTTCCTTCTGTTCCTCATTAAAACGGTCCTTGACCATTTTAAACAGATCTTCTAACAATTAAAGCACCGCCTTTTCGTTTGCTTGTGGCATTATCAATAATTCGTCAGATCCTTGCGGTTAAGGAAGCCTATATCGAAATTACCGCTTTCGACATCCTCGTCACGCAGGAGATTGAGCTGGAAATCAATGTTGGTGTTGATACCCTCTATGAGAAATTCGGAGAGGGCTACCTTCATCTTCTGGATAGCCTCTTTTCTGTCCTCGCCCTTTACAAGCACCTTTGCTATCATACTGTCATAGTAAGGGGGTATCTCGTAGCCCTGATATACCGCCGTATCAATACGCACACCGAAACCGCCGGGCATATGAATCGACTTTATCTTACCTGGGCAAGGGCGGAAGTTGTTCTTAGGCTCTTCCGCATTTATACGGCACTCGATAACGTGACCGCTGAGCTTTATATCCTCCTGCTTATACTGCAGGGGAAGTCCTGCGGCGATGTTTATCTGCGCCTTTACAAGATCCACGCCGGTCACCATTTCGGTTACGGGGTGTTCGACCTGTATTCTTGCGTTCATCTCCATAAAGTAGAAGTTTAAATCCTTGTCTACAAGGAATTCTACCGTTCCTGCGTTTGCATAGCCGCAAGCCTTTGCCGCTCTTACTGCCGCTTCTCCCATTCTTCTGCGGAGATCCTCCGTCATAATGGGGCTGGGGCTTTCTTCAAGCACCTTCTGATTACGGCGCTGTAACGAGCAGTCACGCTCACCGAGATAAATTACATTTCCGTGCTCGTCCGCAAGGAGCTGTATCTCGACGTGTCGGGGATTTACAATGAACTTCTCGATATATATATCATCGTTTGCAAAGAACTGTTTAGCCTCCTGCTTTGCGGCGGTCATTGCCGCTTCAAGCTCCTCGGGCTTTTCAACAAGTCTTATGCCTCGTCCGCCGCCGCCTGCGCTCGCCTTTACCATTATCGGGTAGCCGATCTTTGCGGCTATCTCCTGAGCCTCCTCAAGCGTCCCAACAACACCGTCGGAGCCGGGAACTACGGGAACGTTGTTTTCTATCATCGTCTTCTTTGCGTTTGCCTTATCACCCATAGCGTCCATAGCGTCAGCGCCCGGACCTATGAACTTTATTCCGCACTTGTCGCAAAGACGTACAAAGTGGCTGTTTTCGGAAAGAAAACCGAAGCCTGGGTGAATTGCCTGTGCGCCCGTTATCTCGCAGGCGGCAAGCAGTGCCTTTGAATTAAGATAGCTGTCCTTTGACGGAGCAGGTCCTATACATACCGCCTCGTCAGCTATCTGTGCGTGAAGCGCAGTCTTGTCGGCTGTCGAATATACTGCGACAGTCTTTACTCCAAGCTCTCTGCACACACGGATTATTCTTATAGCAATCTCGCCTCTGTTGGCGATCAGAATCTTATTGAACATACAGCGTTTGCCTTCCGTTTACTTGATAGCAAAGGTGATCTCTGCGGATACCGCCTTTTCACCGTTTACTGTGGCAAGAGCCTTGCCGACACCGATAGGACCTTTTACCTTTATTATCTCGACTTCGAGCTTTAAAAGATCGCCGGGTACTACCTGTCTTCTGAACTTAGCGTCCTTGACGCCGCCGAACAGACCTATCTTGCCCTTGTTTTCGGGGAGTGCAAGCATTGCCACTGCGCCTGCCTGTGCGAGCATCTCAAGCATAAGTACGCCGGGTACTACGGGGTATCCGGGGAAGTGTCCCTTGAACCAGAACTCGTCCTCTTTCATATACTTTGTGGCAACCACACGCTGACCGGGTTCCATTTCTTCGATAGTATCAATAAGCAGGAACGGATCTCTGTGAGGGATTATCTCCATTATCTGCTCTTTATTCATAAGCGACATATACAGTCCTCCGTTATTCTATTATGATGAGCGGCTGACCGAATTCAACAGCCTCTCCGTCCTTTACGGCAATAGACTTTACAGTGCCGGAAATATCCGCCTGTATCTCGTTCATTACCTTCATACTCTCAACGATGCATACTGTGTCGCCCTCGCTTACCTTATCGCCGACCTTTACAAAGGGAGACTTTGTGGGGGAGGGGGCAGAGTAGAATGTGCCGACAATGGGGCTTTTTATGCTCTTGCCTGTATCGGCAGGTGCCGCAGCAGGAACCTGTGCCTGCGGTGCAGATGTCGGTGCTGCGGGAGCAGCCGCCATAGCCATAGGAGGCATTGCGGGCATCACAGGAGGTGCGGGAGGGGGATTCTTCTGACCAAGCTCAAGCTCGAACTTGTCGTTCTTTACATACATATAGGACAGACCGCTGTCCTTCATAATACCGATAAATTCCTTTACGGCATCGGTAAGCGAATTAGTTTCAAACTGCATATTGTGTCAACCTTTCTCTTAGTCCTCTACGGGAGCAAATGCTATACAAGCGTTATGACCGCCGAAGCCGAGCGAATTGCTGAGTGCGCCTGTTATCTTCATATCTCTCGTGCCGTCAGCCGCATAGTCAAGATCACATTCGGGATCTGCCACCTTAAGACCTAATGTGCGGTGCACCTTGCTGTTCTTTATCTGAAGGGCGCAGGCTACCGCTTCTACACCGCCTGCCGCACCTAAGAGGTGACCTGTCATTGACTTTGTGGAGTTGATGACCATATTCTTTGCGTGTTCGCCGAATACCAGCTTTACAGCGGCTGTTTCGGTCTTATCGTTCATAGGTGTGGATGTGCCGTGTGCGTTTACATAGTTGAAGGTTTCGGGCGCTCTGCCTGATTCCTTTACAGCGAACTCCATAGCCTTTGCGCCGCCCTTGCCCTCGGGGTCTGGACTTGTTTCGTGATAAGCGTCGCAGGTAGCACCGTAGCCGATGACCTCAGCATAGATGTTTGCGCCTCTTGCCTTTGCATGCTCGTATTCTTCAAGAATTACGATACCGCTTCCGTCACCGAGAACGAAGCCGCTTCTCTCTGCGTCAAAGGGGATACTTGCTCTGTCAACATCGGTGGACTTTGTTACAGCGTGCATATTGTTGAAGCCGGCATAGGCAAAGCCTATCGAGCATTTCTCTGTGCCGCCTGCTATGGCAACATCCATATAGCCGTTCTTTATAGCGTGGAATGCCTCGCCTATAGCGTGTGTACCGCTGGCACAGGCGGATACCGTGCAGTAGTTTACGCCCTTGAAGCCTGTACGGATAGCAACCGTACCTGCCGCCATATTGCCTATCATCTTGGGGATAGTGAATACTGAAACTCTCTTGTTGCCCTTGTTGTGATATGCGAGAAGCTCTTCCTGCGTTGTTTCCATACCGCCTATACCCGAGCCGATTATTACGCCGCATCTGTAAGGATCGAGATCCTTGAAGTCGCTTCCTGCATCCTTTATAGCCTTGTCAGCCGCATATACGGCATACTGTGTGATTATATCTGTACGGCGAAGCTCTTTCTTGTCAAAAAGGCCGTCTGCGCTGAAATCCTTTACGGAAGCCTTTACGTTAAGTTCTTCGCTCTGACCGGGGAACCACTGCTCTAATGTAAAGCCGTGCTTGCCCTCCATAAGACTGTTCCAGAATTCTTCCTTGGTGTTTCCTATGGGGCTTACTACGCCCACACCGGTAATTACAACTCTGCTCATTTTTTGTATTTCCTTTCGTGGCTTGTCTTTACATTGATAAGCCGCCGCTTATCTCTATTACCTGACCCGTTACATAGCTTGCATCCTTTGAAGCGAGGAATGATACAACGCCTGCTATTTCCTCGACCTCGCCGCATCTGCCCATAGCTATCTGCTTTACCATTGCCGCTCTCAGCTCTTCCGAAAGAGCGTCGGTCATTGCTGTGTGGATAAATCCGGGTGCTACTGCGTTACAGGTGATGTTTCTCGGACCAAGCTCCTTTGCTGTGGTCTTTGTCATACCGATTATAGCCGCCTTTGTAGCGGAGTAGTTCATCTGACCGGGGTTGCCGTAAAGACCTGCTACGCTTGCAAGGTTGATAATCCTGCCGCTGCGCTGTTTCATCATAACAGAGCCTGCGAACTTTGTCATATTGAATACGCTTTTCTGGTTTACCGCAACAACGAGGTCGTAGTTTTCTTCGCTCATTCTTACAAGCAGGCCGTCACGGGTTATACCTGCGTTGTTAACGAGTACGTCAATACTGCCGAAATCGGCTTTTACGCTCTTTACGAATGCTTCACACTGATCGTACTTTGATACGTCAGCGATGTACTTTTCGCACTTTACGCCTTCTGCTTTTATCTTGTCGATTATATCGTTGTTTTCAAAGCAGCTCTCGGCGATGTCGTTTAATGCGATGTCATATCCGTCCTTTGCAAGACGGAGAGCTATTGCCGCACCTATTCCTCTTGCAGAGCCTGTGATGATTGCAGTTGCCATTGATTTTCTCCTTTTGTTTTTTCTTTTTATCGTTTTATAGTTTTATCTTACTTGTTCAGCAGTTTTTCAGCCTCTGCGAACATTTCTTCCACAATTTCCTTTGCAGGCTGTACCTTCTTTACCATACCTGCGATAGCGCCGCATAAGAACGAGCCTTCCTCAAGATTGCCGTCCTGTACTGCCTTACGCAGTGAGCCGAGCGTTATCTGCTCGAATTCGTCGGGTGTTATCGTTCCGTTCATCTCGCCGCTTGCGAGCTTCTTCGAGAACTTTGTCTTTACGTTACGGCAGGGGTGACCTGTCGTTCTGCCTGTTACTATGCTGTCTGTATCCTTTGCGTCAACAACGAGCTGTTTATATGTAGGATGAATCTGGCACTCCTCTGCGGCAAGGAATCTTGTTCCTACCTGTACGCCCTCTGCGCCGAGCATAAAGCTGGCGGCAATTCCTCTGCCGTCTGCGATACCGCCTGCGGCGATAACGGGGATGGATACAGCGTCAACTACCTGCGGAACAAGGCACATAGTGGTATTTTCGCCTATGTGACCGCCCGATTCTGTTCCCTCTGCGATTACTGCGGACGCACCGCTTCTTTCCATTCTCTTTGCGAGTGCAACACTGGGTACTACGGGGATAACCTTGATACCTGCGTTGTTCCACGCCTCCATAAACTTGCCGGGGTTGCCCGCACCGGTCGTTATCATCGGAACCTTTTCATCTATAACGAGCTGTGCAAGATCCTCTGCGTTGGGGCTCATAAGCATTATATTAACGCCGAATGGCTTATCTGTCAGCGACTTTGCTCTTCTTATCTGATCTCTCAGATAGTCAATAGGAGCAGAACCGCCTGCGATTATACCTACTCCGCCAGCGTTTGAAACAGCCGACGCAAGTGTGCTTTCGGCTATCCATGCCATACCGCCCTGGAATATGGGGTACTTTATACCGAGTAATTTTGTGATCCTTGTTTCCATTGTTTTTATCCTTTCAGCTGTGGATTAATATTCGAAAATAGTTGCGCCGTAGGTAAGTCCTGCGCCGAAGCCGACAAGGCATATCTTCATGCCACGCTTAAGCCTGCCCTGGCGGTCAAGCTCCGCAAGGCACATAGGAATACACGAGCTTGATGTGTTGCCGTGTGTTTCAAGATTTGTGAATACCTTGTCAAGATCAACGTTCATCTTCTTGAGTGCGAACTGGATTATTCTTATATTCGCCTGATGGGGAATAACAAGATCTATATCATCAAGAGATATGCCGGAATGTTCGCATACATATTCTACCGCATTTGCCATAGCGTCAACGGCGAACTTGTATACCGCCTTTCCGTCCATCTGTAAATAACGTTCCTTGTTCGGAGTGTCTATTATATCCTTAAGGCAGTCGTCACCCTTGAAATAGGGGTTGTTCCTGTCGTAGAAATTCTTGCAGTAAAGGCTCTGGAGCATATCGCCCTCTGCGCCGGAGTGGCTGTAGTATTCCTTGCCCTCTCCTTTTTCGATAACTACCGCACCTGCGCCGTCACCGAAAAGTATGCAGCTTGCTCTGTCCGTATAGTCTATCTGACTTGTCAGACGCTCGCTGGCTACTATAAGCACCGTCTTGTAGGTATCGTTTGCAAGGAAGTTTCTTGCAATATCAACCGCTGTTATAAAGCCTGTGCAGGCGGTATTTACGTCCATGCAGGCACAGGGCTGTGCGCCGATCAGATTCTGTACAAGGCAGGCTGTGTTAGGATAATAGAAATCGGGCGAGCAGGTCGAAACGATAATGCAGTCTATATCCTTCGCCGTCTTTCCTGCGCTTGCAAGTGCGGCCTTTGCCGCCTCGGCAGCCATCATGAAATTGGGCTTGTCGGGGCTCATACGTCTTTCACGGATACCAGTCCTTGTGGTTATCCATTCATCTGTAGTATCAATGAACTTTGTGAACATTTCATTGGTGACTACGGTTTCGGGAGTGTATTCTCCCGTACCCAGTATCGTTATACCGTTCATATCCTTTTCCTTCCGTGCGGCGTTCCTGACTGCCGTATATTATATATTAATTGTTGATTTTATTCTCTTTTTGTTGTATAATAAATCAGTAACTGCGGATTTTATCGTCCGCAAGGCATAGTTACCCCATAAGGCAAACGTGCTTATATTTCATTTTACTCTATTTCGGTACTGTTTGTCAACAATTATTTGCATAATTGTATCGCAACAGAGTAAACAGTGACATTATATTTCAGAATTTCTGCAATATATGACAAATTATACCGTTAAAATAATTAAACTACAAGGAGAAACAGAAAAATGGCAGATAAGACAAAAACCATATTCCTTTTTTCAGGACAAGGCTCGCAGTACAAAGATATGGGTAAGGAATTTTACGATACCATACCCGAATGCAAAAAGGTAATCGAGCTTGGCAGTGACATTCTCGGCTTTGACCTTGCCGCTAAGATATTCGGCGGAGATGAAAAGGAGCTTTCACGCACGATAATCTCACAGCCTGCTATACTCGCAATGTCGCTTATGGCGCTTGAAGCGGCTAAATCAAAGGGCATTGAGGCATCGGCTGTTGCGGGTCATTCGCTCGGCGAATATGTGGCAATGGCGGCAAGCGGTATGCTGACATACGAGAACGCATTCAGAGCGATAAAGTACCGTAGCGAAGCTATGGACAAGGCGGCTCAGGCTAACCCCGGAGGAATGGCGGCTGTTCTCGGTCTTAAGGCCGATATTATTGAGCAGGTGTGCAAGGAGATTGAGGACGGCGGAGAATATGTTACTCCCGTAAACTACAATTCGCCCGTACAGACCGTTATCGCAGGTACTGCGGCAGGTATTGAAAAGGCTAAGGAAGCGCTTTCGGCAAAGGGCGCAAAGCGTATAGTTCCTCTTGCCGTTTCCGCCGCCTTCCACTCAAGGCTCATGGCAGGCGCATCGGAGGAATTTGCGATAAAGGTAAAGGATATTCCGTTCAGCACACCCTCAATGAAGTTCTACTGCAACGTATACGGAAACGAACTTACGGACTTCTCGGATATGCCCGCTTATCTTGCAAAGCATATCTGCTCGCCCGTAAGATTTACCTCAGAGCTTGACGTTATCTCGAAGGACGGTTACGATACCTATATCGAGCTTGGTCCGGGCAAGGTGCTGACCGGTCTTGTAAAGAAAACTCTTGACGGCGTTACGGCTGTAAACGTTGAAAACATTGATACGCTTGAAAAGGCGGCGGCTCTCTGATGATTGAGAGTATAACGGCGCTTGACCTGTCGATACTCGACTTTATCCGTAACACGCTTTCAAGTCCGGTTGCGGATATTATAATGAAGTGCCTCACATACAGCATAGAGTACGGTGCGATGGCTATCCTCGTGTTCATCGTTATGATGTTTATTAAGAAAATGCGTAAGACGGGCTTTGCGGTAATGGGAGCGACGCTCTCCGTACTGCTGTTCGGCGAGCTTATCCTGAAGCATATAGTCTGCCGCCCACGCCCGTTTGCCGTAAACAGTGCCATTGACATTATCATAAAAGCACCGTCGGGATTTTCGTTCCCGTCAAGCCACACGGCGACCTGCTTTGCTATGGCTACGGCAATATATCTGTTTCACAAAAGGCTCGGCATTATCGCATATATCTATGCATCGCTGGTCGCATTTTCGAGAATGTACCTTTATGTACACTATCCATCGGACATTTTCGGCGGAGTAATACTCGGTATATGCTGTGGCATAGGTGCAACAGCGCTTGTAAAGCTGATATGCAAAAAGACAGAAAATCAAAGAGAATCCGAAGCAGAACAAAAGGAGCAATAAATATGACGGAAAACAAAAACGTATTCGGCATTCTGGGACACCCTCTCGGTCACACCCTTTCGCCTCAGATACACACAAGGCTTTTTGAAATATCGGGCGAGCAGGCGGAGTATAAAATTCTCGACACTCCCCCCGAAAAGCTGACAGACAGTTTTGAATATTTCAAAAGTCTGACTGGCTTTAACATTACAATTCCCTATAAGATAGATATAATAAAGATGTGCGATACGCTTGACGATACAGCCAAGCGTTACAACAGTGTAAACTGTATAGCAAACGTAAACGGCGTTTCTACGGGATACAACACCGACTGCACAGGCTTTACAAAGGCTGTCGGCGCAATGGGCATGACCCTTACAAACAAAGTATTACTGCTCGGCTGCGGCGGCGTAGGCAGAATGATGGCTATTGAAGCTGTCCGTGAGGGCGGCGAGCTTACTATTGCGGTAAGAGATGCCGACATTCCCGTTGCAAAGGCTTTATGCGAAGAAATAAAGCAGAATTATAACAGTGCAAAGGTCGGATTTTGCCTGCTGAGCGAAGTAAAGGGCGACTTTGACCTTATGGTAAACGCTACTCCCGTAGGTATGTATCCGAATACAGACGCAAGCCCGCTTACCGAGGAAGCACTGGGCAGAATAACGCTGAACGGCTTCTTTGACGCTATATACAATCCCCGTGAAACAAAGCTGATGAAGATGGTTTCCGACAAGGGCGTGAAGAAGGTCAGCGGCGGTATGCAGATGCTTGTATGGCAGGCGGCTGTGGCTCATACTATATGGAGCGGCGCAGAATACACAGCAGAGCAGGTACAGGCTATCTCTGACGAAATGATGAGGCTTGTTTAATGCGCCCCGTGTATCTATGCGGCTTTATGGGCTGCGGTAAAAGCCATATAGGAAGAATGCTCGCAAGAGAATGTACGGCTGTCTTCATCGACCTTGACAGATACATAGTTGACAATCAGAAAATGACCATCCCCGAAATATTCGCTCAGAAGGGCGAACCGTATTTCAGGGATCTTGAGGCGCAGTATATAAGAAACTTCAGAGGAAGAACGATAGTCGCCACAGGCGGCGGAGCAATACTCCGTGACGAAACGGCAGAGTTTGCAAGAGAACAGGGCGTTGTGATTTTTCTAAACGCCAGCTTTGACACCTGCTATGAACGTATAAAGAACGATTCGAACCGTCCTCTTGTAGTGAACAACACGAAAGAACAGCTTAAGGCAATCTATGATTCAAGACTGCCCGTTTACAGAAAAAACAGCACCTTTGAAGTGAATGCAAATGCATCGGACAGAATAATCGCAGGCGAGATCATAAAGCTGGTCGAGCTTGACGCAAAAAGGCACAGGAAGACGAAAGGATAAATATGTACATTTACAATGCGAACGTCATAACTATGGCGGAGAAAAACTACGAAAACGGATTTATCCTTATAGAAAACGATAAAATCAAGGCTGTCGGCGATATGTCACAATTAAAGGACTTTTCGCCGTCCGACAGTGATATAGACGCAAAGGGCAGAACCGCATATCCCGGCTTTGTAGACGCTCACACGCATATCGGTGCGTGGGAGGACGGGCTTGCATTCGAGGGCGACGACGGAAACGAGGATACAGACCCCTCTACCCCGAACCTTCGTGCGATAGATATGATAAATCCGCTCGACCACTGCTTCGAAGAAGCGGCGCAGGCAGGCGTTACCTCGGTGGTATGCGGAATGGGAAGCGCAAATCCCATCGGCGGAACTTTTCTTGCTATGAAAACGGCAGGCTCAAAGAGGATAGACAAGAGGATAATAAAAAATCCCGTTGCGGTAAAATTTGCACTCGGAGAAAATCCCAAGAACGTATATAAGGATAAGGATACCGCTCCGGTCACCCGTATGGCTA
>ULSP01000723.1_pt1 | contig 12037 bp, 7 predicted proteins | sample 1956811 | NCBI WGS metagenome assembly ULSP01 (sample SAMEA4835711, study PRJEB28245) | human gut metagenome | biome: gut microbiome; material: fecal sample | place: Denmark | collected 2008
GTTAAGGAAGCAGAGCCTGACCCACGGGATGCAAAAATTGAAGAATTGACAAACCGTCTTTTGCGTTTGCAGGCTGATTTTGAAAACTTCCGCCGCCGCACAAATATGGAAAAGGAACAGCTTTCCGGCTTTGTTACCGCCGGCGTAGTTGGTAAATTTTTGAAGGTACTGGATAATTTTGAGCGCGCCGAAACCAGCGCAGCCAAAGCCACCGATATGGAGGGCGTTATTACCGGTATGCAGAAAATCCGCCGTCAATTTGAAGATACCTTTACAGCCTTAAAGGTAGAAGAAATTCCGGCGCAGGATCAAAAATTTGACCCTCAATTTCACGAAGCCGTAATGCGTGGACACAATCCCGAAATTGAGGATGAAATTATTGATTTGGTTTTAGAAAAAGGCTATAAATTGGGCGATAGAGTAATCCGCCACAGTAAGGTTAGAGTGAACAGCAACGAATAATTGCAGTTGCCCAAGCTCTTTTAATAAAAAATATATTAAATAATATTTTGCGAACAAGATTGATTAGAAAGTGTTAGATACGAGCAAAGCCGAGGAGTCGTACTGGAGGTACGTCGACGAGAAATTGCGAATTAGATAGTGCTTAATAATCAATCGAATATAGGAGGAAAACAAAATGTCTAAAGTAATTGGTATTGACTTAGGTACTACTAACTCTGTTGTTGCTGTTATGGAAGGCGGCGAACCGACTGTTATTACTAACCAGGAAGGTTCTCGTCTGACTCCGTCCGTAGTTGGCTTTGCTAAAAACGGCGAGCGTCTGGTTGGTCAGCTGGCAAAACGTCAGGCTGTTTCCAATCCTGACAGAACCATCAGCTCCATTAAACGTCACATGGGCGAAGGTAGCTATCGCGTAACCATTGACGATAAAAAATATTCTCCGGAAGAAATTTCTGCAATGATTTTGCAAAAACTGAAAGCCGACGCAGAAGCTTATTTGGGCGAGAAAGTAACTCAAGCAGTTATCACTGTTCCGGCATACTTCAACGACAGCCAACGTCAGGCAACTAAAGACGCAGGCAAAATTGCCGGTCTCGAAGTTCTGCGTATTATCAACGAGCCTACCGCCGCTTCTTTGGCTTACGGCATTGATAAAACCGACGACCACACCATTATGGTTTATGACCTTGGCGGCGGCACCTTCGACGTATCCATTTTGGATGTAGGCGACGGTGTATTCGAGGTTAAAGCAACTAACGGCGATACTCATCTGGGCGGCGATGATTTTGATAAAAAAATCATGGACTGGATGGTTGACGAATTCAAAAAAGCTGAAGGCATTGATTTGTCCAACGACCGCATGGCTATGCAGCGTCTGCGTGAAGCTGCTGAAAAAGCAAAAATTGAGTTGTCCGGCGTTATGAGCACCAATATCAACCTGCCCTTTATTACCGCAGGCGCTGACGGCCCGAAACATTTGGATATGGATTTAACCCGCGCTAAATTTGAAGCTATGACTGCCGATTTGGTAGAACGCACCATGAGACCTGTTCGTCAGGCTATGAGCGATGCCGGCCTTTCCGCAGGCGAAATCAGCAAAATTGTTATGGTTGGCGGTTCTTCCCGCATTCCTGCCGTACAGGCTGCCATTAAAAAATTCATGGGCAAAGAGCCGTACAAAGGCGTAAATCCTGACGAATGCGTAGCAGTTGGCGCTGCTATTCAGGCCGGCGTTCTGTCCGGTGAAGAAGGTACCGGCAGCGTACTGCTCTTGGACGTAACTCCGTTGTCTTTGGGTATTGAAACCTTGGGCGGCGTATTCACTAAAATTATCGACCGCAACACTACAATTCCTACTTCTAAAAAGCAAGTATTCTCCACCGCTGCGGATAATCAGCCTTCAGTTGATATTCACGTTCTGCAAGGCGAGCGCGAAATGGCTGCCGATAACAAAACTCTTGGCCGCTTCGAGCTGTCTGGCATTCCGGCTGCTCCCCGTGGAGTACCTAAAATCGAAGTTGCTTTTGATATTGATGCCAACGGTATCGTAAACGTAAGCGCTAAAGATTTGGGTACCGGCAAGGAACAAAAAATTACCATTACTTCCTCCGGCACTTTGGACAAGGACGAAGTAGAAAGAATGGTTAAAGAAGCAGAAGCTAACGCCGAAGCAGATAAAAAACGCAAGGAAGGCGTTGAAGTTAAAAACCAAGCAGACAATTTGATTTACCAAGCCGAAAAAACCATGAAGGACATGGAAGGTAAAGGCAAGGACGATATGATTGCTAAGGTTAAAGCAGCTGTTGATACTTTGAAAGAATCCGTCAAAGGCGACGATTTGGATAAGATTAAGGCTGACATTGAAGCTTTGACTAAACCGCTGTACGAATTGAGCGCAGAGCTTTACAAAGAAACCGAAGCGCAAAAGGGTGCAGAGGGCGCTCAAGGTGCGCAGGAAACTAAAAAGGCTGACGATGATGTAGTAGACGCCGAAGTAGTAGATGATAAAAAATAATTTATAAATCAATAGTAATTTTTGAGACCGACTAGAGGGCGTCAGATATGAAACGCGGTGACGACGGCGTACAGCTTCGTACTCTTAGGAGCCGCAACGAAATAGATGGCGTATTATAGTCGGTCTATGGAAAACATAGTGCCCAACTTTTTGTTGGGCACTAACTTAATATATAATTGGAGGCCAAGATTATGGCTAAACGAGATTACTATGAAGTCCTTGGCGTGCAAAAAAATGCCACTGCGGACGAATTGAAAAAAGCCTACCGTAAACTGGCCCTGAAATATCATCCCGACCGTAATAAAGGCAACGCGGAGGCTGAAGAAAAATTTAAAGAAATCAACGAAGCTTACAGCGTACTGTCCGACGAAGCCAAGCGTTCTCAATACGACCAGCTTGGACCTGATGCTTTTGAGCAGGCGCAGCAAGGCGGCGGTGCCGGAGGTAATCCTTTCGGCGGCTTTGGCGGTTTCAGCGGCAGCGGTATGGATGATATCTTTGATATGTTTTTCGGCGGGCAGGGCGGTCGCGGCGGACGTGCAAGCAACGCTGGTCCCCGGCGCGGGGCAGATTTGCGTTTCGATTTGGAAATCAGCTTTGAAGAAGCCGCTTTCGGCGTAGAAAAAGAAATCAATCTTTATCGTGATGAAACATGCGACCATTGCCACGGAACCGGCGCAGAACCCGGCTCCAAGATAGAAACCTGTCCCGAATGTCATGGCAGCGGTTACGTTCGTTTCACGCAAAATACTATGTTTGGCCAAATGGTCAACGAGCGTCCTTGCTCTAAATGTCATGGCGAGGGCAAAATTGTTTCCGAGCCTTGTAAGGAATGCCGTGGCAAGGGTACCAAAAAGAAAAATAAGCATTTGAAGGTAAAGGTTCCCGCAGGCGTCGATAACGGCTCCAGACTGCGCGTAGCAGGCGAGGGCGAAGCGGGCACTAAGGGCGGCCCCAGCGGTGATTTGTACGTATATTTGTACGTAAAGCAGCATAAATTCTTTGACCGCGACGGCACAACGGTTATCTGCGAGGTGCCAATCAATATTGTGCAGGCAACCTTGGGCGCCGAGGTGAAAATTCCTACCTTGGACGGACAGGTAACTATGAAGGTTCCCGAAGGTACGCAGCCGGGCAAGGTGATGCGTTTAAAAGGCAAGGGGATTCCCAGCTTGCGCGGCGGTATGCGCGGTGATCAGCTGGTGCGTATTAAGGTGGTAGTTCCTACTAAACTTAACGATAAGCAAAAGGATGCTTTACGTGCCTTTGAAGCGATCAGCAAGGATAATATCAACCCGGAAGAAAAAAGTTTTCTGAACAAAATTAAAAATCTTTTTAAATAAAAATCAATAAAACAGCCGACCTGTTAGGGATAAAAATAGTTCCCGGCAGGTCGGCTTTTGTTTGGAAAAATAAAAAAACAGGCACATCTTCCTCTTAATGCGCCTGTTAGTAAAAGGTAGGCTTTAAACCTAATGCTGTAAGCAAATGTCTTACGTTTGCTTTATTTACATTTTATGCTGGAAAAATACTTTTGGCCGTTGCAAAAGCAACATTTTTCAAGACTGCGACGCTTTCTTTATTTACATAATGTTTTTCAAAATTATAAGATTAATAATATAAAAATATTTGCTTAGTATATTTATCGTTCTTGAATGATAAATAAATTATTTGTTGATAAAATATAACCCTGCCTATGGAAGAAACTTACATAATACTTATTTTAATTACAAAAGGTTTACAGTCAACTTTCCTTTTGGCATAATAAAATTATATCAAGAAAAGGTAAAGGTGATGGTGGCAATGGCAGCCAAAATTTATTCGACAAATTATTGGGAAATCCCCTTATTTAATGGATTGGGGCGGGACGAGATTAACGAGGTTCTGCAAAAATTTCATGGCTTAATCAAGCATTTTCCTAAATCAGATTATATTTATCTGGCCGGTGACTGCGTGGAAAGCTTGTGCGTAGTGCTGGACGGAACAGTACAGATGATTAAAGAAGATATTTGGGGAGAGAAATCCATTATTGCCAATTTGGGTGCCGGTTCCGTATTTGCCGAAAATTTTTTGGGCAGGCTGGGAGACCGCAGTGTAGTAAACTATTTTGTCGCCAGCGACAGCGAGGTATTGATGCTGCCATTAGGACGTATGTTGTCTGACACCGGCAGCAGCGAAGCGAGCAGACGTTTAATGTGCAATATTGTTTCTGTTTTGGCTGATAATAATACAAGGCTGATCGAAAAAACAGAGATTTTGTGCAAAAAAACTCTACGCGGCAAGATATTAGCATATTTTGAACAGGAAGCGCGTTACAGCGGCAGCAGAAAATTTACCATTCCCTTTAACCGTACGGATTTGGCTAATTATCTTGATGCCAACCGCAGTGCTTTGACCAGAGAGTTGGCGCGAATGCGCGAAGATGGTTTGATTGGCTTTGAAAAAAATACCTTTGAGCTTTTTATAGATGAGCATGGTGAAAAATTAAAATAAATTAAAAAAGTTTAATAATAAAAATGGAAAATAATGCAAGAATTTGTGTAAATAAAGTTTATGTAATTTTCTGATATATGTGCCGATGCTGTTGCGGCAGACACAAAAGCTCCCAAATTATTATGCTAGTATATAGTCAACGGAAAATATTGGTTAAAAGTAAAGCTTAACCGTGTATTATCCGAAATATTTTTAAAGGAGGAGCTTTTATGTCCCCTGCAATTAAGTGTTTAATTCTTTTGGCAGTAGTTGCGTTATTTTTCGTAACTGAACTTATTCCTTTAGCAATTACTGCTACTGCCGGTGCTGTAGCTTGCGGTTTGTTGGGCCTGATTCCTGCTAAACAGGTATTTAGCGGCCTGTCAAATTCTACCGTAGTGCTTTTTGCCGGTATGTTCGTTGTTGGCGCTGCTATGTTCTACACTGGTTTAGCGCAAGAAATTGGCAACAAGGTTGTCAAAATGGTTGGTACCGGTGAAAATAGCTTGATGTTCGGCCTGATGATGGTTGGCACACTACTTTCATCTGTTTTATCTAACACTGGTACTGCTGCCTGCCTTTTGCCCGTGGCTTTGGGTATCTGCGCATCTGCAAAGATTCCTGCTTCCCGTCAGCTGATGCCTTTGGCATTTGCCTGCGGTTGGGGCGGTATTATCACTATGGTTGGCACTCCGCCTAACATTATTGCCACCGGCGCTTTGAGCGCAGCTGGCCTGCCGACCTTTGGTTTCTTTGAATTTGCTTGGATTGGTATTCCTGTTTCCGTAGCCGGTATGCTGTACATGATGTTTATTGGCAAACATTTACTGCCTAAAGCAGAGTTGAGTGCTGATCAGGAAATTGAACAGGAAATTGAAGCTTCCAGCCATGATTCCAAAAAGCAGATTATTTCCGGTATTATTTTGGTTGCCGTAGTTGTTGTTATGGCTCTTGGCATTAAAGGAGTAACCTTGGAAATGGCAGCCATTATTGGCGCTTTGGTATGCGTAGTGACCGGCTGTCTAACCGAGAAACAAGCTTATGCTTCTATCGATTGGGTAACAATTTTCCTGTTTGCCGGTATGATGCCTGTTTCTACCGCTATGGACAAAACCGGAGCCGGTAAGCTTATTGCTGAATGGACTGTTGGCCTGATGGGCGGCACTCCCTCTCCTATGGTAGTAACTGCCGTGCTGTTTGCTTTAAGCTGCATTTTAACTCAGTTTATGTCTAACACTGCATCTGCAGCTTTGCTGTGCCCGATTGGCATTGCAATTTCTAAGCAGCTGGGCGCTGACCCGAAGGCAGTTTTGATGGCTATTGCCGTTGCTGCTTCCTGCGCATTTGCAACTCCTGTCGGCACGCCGCCTAATACCTTGGTGCTTGGACCCGGCAACTATAAATTTATGGATTATGTCAAAGCCGGTACTGGTTTAGTTTTGGTATGCTTTGTTGTGTCCTTGGTAGTAATTCCTATGGTATGGCCGTTCTTCCCCGGCAAATAAGTAGTATGCTGAAAAATATGCAAGACAATAATTAAAAAACTAAAAAAAGTAAAATAAGCGTCGTGCTTTTGGGTGCGACGCTTATTTTCTGTTGCTTAAGCAACAGAAGTTTTGCTGAAAGACTGCTATGATTATTGCAGTTAAATTTTTAGTAAGTTATTTAATTTTTAAAAATAAATTATGCACTTTGAAAAGTTAATAAAACTTTCGATATATGGTGTCCGTTAGGACATTATATATAAATATTTTTTAAAGGAGGAACTTTAAATGTCCCCAGCAATTAAATGTTTAATTCTGTTGGCTGTAATTGCGTTATTATTCGTAACCGAACTTATTCCCCTCGCAGTTACTGCTACCGCTGGCGCCATTGCCTGCGGTCTGTTAGGCTTGATTCCTACTAAACAAGTATTTAGTGGTTTGTCTAACTCTACCGTAGTTTTGTTCGCTGGCATGTTCGTAGTTGGTGCAGCAATGTTCTACACCGGCTTGGCTCAAGCAATTGGTAACACCGTTGTTAAAATGGTTGGTACCGGTGAAAACAGCTTGATGTTTGGTCTGATGACTGTTGGTACTCTGCTGTCCGCAGTATTGTCCAACACCGGTACTGCAGCCTGCCTGCTGCCTGTTGCTTTGGGTATTTGCGCTTCTGCAAAAATCCCGGCTTCCCGTCAGCTGATGCCTTTGGCATTTGCCTGCGGTTGGGGCGGTATCATCACCATGGTTGGTACTCCGCCTAACATTATCGCAACCGGCGCTATGACTGCTGCTGGTCTGCCGACCTTTGGCTTCTTTGAATTCGCTTGGATTGGTATTCCTGTTTCCGTAGCCGGTATGCTCTACATGATGTTTGTAGGTAAATATTTGCTGCCGAACAAACAATTAGATGCTGACCAAGAGATTGAGCAAGAAATCGAAGCAAACGAAACCTCTAAAAACAAGATGATCATTTCCGGCGTTATTCTGGTTGCAGTTGTACTGGTAATGGCTCTTGGTATTAAAGGTATTACCTTGGAAATGGCTGCTGTTATCGGCGCACTCATCTGCGTAGTGACCGGCTGCCTGACTGAAAAACAAGCTTATGCTTCCATCGACTGGGTAACCATTTTCCTGTTCGCAGGCATGATGCCTGTATCCTCCGCTATGGATAAAACCGGCGCTGGCAAACTTATCGCTGAATGGACTGTTGGCCTGATGGGCGGCTCTCCGTCTCCGCTTGTAGTAACCGGTGTACTGTTCATTCTGTCCTGCGGTTTGACTCAATTTATGTCCAACACTGCATCCGCAGCTTTGCTGTGCCCGATTGGTATTGCAATTTCCAAACAACTGGGCGCTGACCCGAAGGCAGTTCTGATGGCTATTGCCGTTGCTGCTTCCTGCGCATTTGCAACTCCTGTTGGTACTCCTCCGAATACCTTGGTATTAAGCCCTGGCGGATACAAATTCATGGACTATGTAAAAGCTGGTACCGGCTTGGTTCTGGTAGCTTTCGTAGTTTCCTTGATTGTAATTCCTATGGTATGGCCGTTCTTCCCCGGTAAATAAGAGCATACAACAAAAGCCTGTCGCATCAAGCGGCAGGCTTTTTTGCTGTAATTTTATTTTTTCATTTTTACATCAATTTCAAAAAGGCGTGACCAAGGAAAGCTTAGCTTAAATTGGCTGCCTTTAGTAATATCATATTGCTCAGCTAACCGCACACATTCTTTGGTGATATATTGCAAGATGGGTTTTTCTGCTGCTTCTAAGGCGTATTTCATATCTTCGCGGCTATTTTTTTCCAGCTCGCCGCTCACATAACGGCGGGCGTTGCTTTGGTAATACCAATCGTCAATAAGCCGCTGACGCAGCAGCAAACTGCGGTCACGTTCTTTCATAGCAGAGGCGAGCAGGCCTTGCGCAATAGCGTAGCCTACGGCATTATCGGCTGTGTTCCAACCATTGTAGGCGGCTAGCTTAGGCATATATCGGCTGCGCGCTAAAAGATTCATAAAGCCGTTATCGGCGCCGTTGGAATAGCTGATATCGGCCAAAGAAACTTGTCTGCCGTTTGCCAAATGCTGTTCGAGCGTGTTGACAAAATTTTTGTTGGCTATTGAAGCAAAAAATTGATTGTCGTCAGCGGTAGAATCTTTGACTATGCCGTCCTGCGGTGTATTTAAAGCTAAAATTAAATCGGCGTTTTGCGCGGAGCCGGCCTGCACGGCTCCGGCGGCAATAATTTGCTGGGGTACGGAATCCTGCAGACGGGCGTCGCTGTATTGGGGCAGGGTAGCCGCGCCTACGCCGGGACTGTACAAAGAAAAAATTCCGGGTCGTTTGGCGGAAGCTTCGTTATAGGCGCGCACCAAAAGCAACAGTCCCAGCTGGTCTACGCCGTCCAAAATTTGAAAGCTTTCGGGGGACATATCAAATGTAGCAAGATTTAGCTTGCGCGCTTCCATGTGCGTGGAAGATAGGGGAGCGTTGTCATCTTTGCCGATAGCCAGATAGTGAAATTTGCCGCTTCTAGCCATATGCGTAAGCTCTTGGTTAATTTGCAAATTTTTTTCTCGGCGTGTCAGCCAGTCGTTTAGCTCTGCTTGAGGCAGATTGCGCTCCAAGGCTTGCTTTTTGAGACGCTCCGCAGGCGACAGCTTATTTTGCTCCTGCTTATCCAAAAGCTGGCTGTAAGCAAAAATACTGGGGCCGATTTCCGCATAATAGGGCGGCTCTACTCGTCCCTTGCTTGCGCGGGGCGTGCGCATAACCGTGGAAAAAGCGTATAATTTAATGGGCAGCGCCGTTTTTAATTCGTAAAGGCGCTGCAAACGTTGGTTAAGCTGCTCTTTGGTAATATGATGGGTGCGGCTGGCGACAAGTCCGCCGTACAGTAGACTGTCCGTGCTGATGACGGCGGCGTCGGCTTTGGGCGCCTTGGTTTCCAGCCATTCCCAAATTCCTTCGGGGTTGCCGTTGCGCTCGCTATTGGCAATATATTTTTCCGGCGGCAGAATAATTTTGCAGTCCGCAGCCTCCATAGTTTCTTTTACATAATCGACGCATACGGGACGATTATCCAGCGGAATATATAATAAGGTTAATCTTTTGGCGCTGGCGGTTGCAGGCAGCAGGCTGGCTGCGCATAAAGCTGCTGCCAAAATATATTTTTTGTGTAAATTTTTCAGCATATAAGCCTGCTCCTTTCGTCAAAGTAAAATAAAAGCTTTAACTATTATACAGCATAAATTCTTTTTTTGCCAGTGAAACCTTGACAAGGTTTGGAAGTGTGCTATAATTACAGCATAGGTTAAAAAAGAAAAGGTAATGCGAAGGAACTGCCGTCGTCCTAATCCTCACAGAAAATGCTGCCGCGGCTGAGAGCAGCAAGGTAATACGATTGGCGTACCGCCTTCAAACTGACTGCGGAAAGCTGCTGCAAGTATGCCAGTCCGTATTATCGGCGTTAACGATACCGAGTGGGCGTATGTCACTACATATGTCAATGAGGGTGGAACCGCGGATAACTCCGTCCCTTTGGTGAGGGATCGGGGTTTATTTTTTTTGCTCCGCCTCACATTGTTCAGATACATGTTATAGGAGGAAAAGAAAAATGTCTGAAGAAAACAAATTTAGCTTTGAAAACAGAGAATATCGCCAAACCTATTGGCACACCTGCTCTCACGTATTGGCGCAGGCTATGAAAAGACTGCATCCAGAAGTTAAGCTGGCTATCGGCCCCAGCATTGACAACGGTTTTTATTATGATTTCGATACTCCGGCGCCCTTTACTCCCGAGGATTTAGCTGCGTTGGAAGCAGAAATGCGCAAAATCTGCAAGGAAAAAATTAAATTGGAACGCTTTGAGCTGCCACGCGCCGAAGCTGTTAAATTTATGGAAGAAAAAGAAGAGCCTTATAAGGTTGAATTGATTAACGATTTGCCGGAGGATGCTGTTATCAGCTTCTATAAGCAAGGCGATTTTACTGATTTGTGCGCAGGCCCGCATTTGGATTCTACCGGACGCATTAAGGGCAACGCCATCAAATTGACCTCCGCAACCGGCGCTTACTGGCGCGGCGACTCCAACCGCAAAATGCTGCAGCGCATTTACGGCGTAGCTTTCCCCAAAAAGGAAGAGCTGGACGCATATTTGGAGCAGCAGGCGGAAGCTTTAAAACGCGACCACAACAAATTAGGGCGCGATTTGGAATATTTCACTACCGTTGATTATATCGGCCAAGGCCTGCCGATTTTACTGCCGAAAGGTGCGCGCGTTATCCAGCTTTTGCAGCGCTGGATTGAGGATGTGGAGCAAAAACGCGGCTATCTGCTGACTAAAACTCCGCTGATGGCGAAACGCGATTTGTACCGCATTTCCGGACACTGGGATCATTATTTGGACGGCATGTTTATTTTGGGCGACCCCTATGACGAAACCAAAGAGTGCTTCGCTCTGCGTCCTATGACCTGTCCTTTCCAATATCAGGTGTTTTTGAACCGTCAGCGTTCCTACCGCGAGCTGCCCATGCGTTTGGGTGAAACCTCCACCTTGTTCCGTAACGAGGACAGCGGCGAAATGCACGGCTTAATCCGCGTGCGTCAATTTACTATTTCCGAAGGCCATTTGATTTTGCGTCCCGACCAATTGGAAGAAGAATTTAAGGGCTGTCTGGACTTGGCAAAATATTGCCTGGGTACTGTTGGTATGCTGGATAAATGTACCTTCCGTTTCTCCCAATGGGATCCGGCTAACCCGAATAATAAATACGAGGGTACTGCGGAGCAATGGGAGCATGCTCAAAGCGCTATGCAAAAAATTCTCGACGATTTGGGCGTAGAATATGAAATTGGCATTGATGAAGCTGCTTTCTATGGACCGAAGCTGGATATTCAGTTCCACAACGTATTTGGTAAAGAAGATACTATTGTGACCATCCAAATTGATATGCTGTTGGCTGAAAAATTTGGCATGTATTATGTAGATGAAAACGGCGAGAAAAAGCTGCCTTATATTATTCACCGTACTTCCTTAGGCTGCTATGAGCGTACCTTGGCTTATTTGATTGAAACCTACGGCGGCGCGCTGCCTACCTGGATGGCGCCGGAACAGGTTCGTTTCCTGCCTGTAACCGACAGAGCCGTTGATTATTGCAAGGATTTGGCCGGTAAGCTAGAGGCTGATGGTTATCGCGTAACCGTAGACGCGCGCAACGAAAAAATCGGTAAAAAGATTCGTGAGGGTCAATTAGAAAAGATTCCGTACATGCTGGTAGTTGGCGACCGCGATATGGAAAATGGCACCGTTTCTCCGCGTAACCGTGCAGAAGGCGATATGGGCGCTATGAGCTTTGCAGATTTTGCGGCAATTCTTAAAGAGGTTGTGGAAAGCAAAGCTAAAAAATAAATTTTAAATTAAAATTTTTATAACAAGACTTCATTCAGGGTAAAAGCTGGATGAAGTCTTTTTGCCGTTCACTGCGAACGACCGCAACTAGCGCTGCTTTTCTTGTGGTCAAGACGCGTGCCCTTTAGGGTAAAAGTAGCCAAAAGAGCCTTTACTTGCAGGCGTGCAAGCGCACGCGCAGCTTATATATCATACTTTTTC
>ULSP01063103.1_pt1 | contig 11966 bp, 14 predicted proteins | sample 1956811 | NCBI WGS metagenome assembly ULSP01 (sample SAMEA4835711, study PRJEB28245) | human gut metagenome | biome: gut microbiome; material: fecal sample | place: Denmark | collected 2008
AAAACGACCAAGTAGAGAATAACTTTAGCCGTTGCTTGGCTGATTAAGGCTTGCAAGAGCACGCCGAAAACAGCGCCGACGATACTGCCAAGGCTAAGCCTAACGCAAGTATTAACATCTAAATTTCCCACGCGATAATAATTATACGAGCCGATAACGCCGGAAACTAAAAAGGCTAAAAAGCTGGCGGCTAAGGCTAAATCTACAGAATAATTTAAGGCTCCAGTATAAAGAATGGGCAGCAAAAATCCGGCTATGCCGCAGATGCCGATAAAACAGCCGACTATGGCATTGGCAGCGGCAATGATGAGCAGAGTGACTTCCATTAGCAGGCCTTCTTTGCTTCTGCTGCCGTAAATTTTTGCAGCTCGCTGACGATTTTTTCTTTATCCAAGGTTAAAAATTCGCCTTTGCGCAGCAAAAATTTGCCGTTGACCATTGTGTCGCTGACGTCGCCGCTGTTGACGCATTCTAGCAGACTGTTGATGCGGTTTTGCGACGAGCAGAGATGAATTTTGCTCCAATCAAGAGCAATCATATCGGCAGGCGCGCCAACAGTAAGTCCGGTGATACTGGCCCTTTGACCTTGCAGCAGTTTGTTGCCAGCAAAGGACATGGCTAAGATTTTTTTAGCAGGCATCACAGCAGGTTCTGCTAATCTTGTGCCCCAAACAGCGTTCATCACGGAGCGGAAAATTTTCATTTCGTTCCACAGGCTTAAGCCGCCGTGCGCCGCGCCGTCGGTGCCTAAGGCGACAAAAATATTTTCTTGCAGCAGCGACGGCGTATCGGGCACGCCTTTACCGCAGTTGCTGAAAGGACAATGCACAACCTTAACGTCATGTTGTGCCAAAAGATTTTTTTCTGCGGCAGAAAGCATTAAGCAGTGCGCGGCAAGAAAGTTCTCGCTTAATACGCCTAATTTAGCCAAATAAGCAAAGGGACGCAGACCGTAGCGTTCCAAGGTGTAATTTACTTCACCGGCGTACTCGTTCATGTGTGCCTGCAAATAAGTGCCGCGTTCTTGTGCTCGCGTCGCCGCCTGCACAATTAAATTTTCGGAACAGTTCATGAGCGCGCGCAGGGAATAGAAAACCTTTAAATTGCCCTTGTTGTGAAATTCGTCATAAAGCGCGTCGGTTTGAGCCAGCGCTTCGGCAGCGGTTTCTTTAATGGACGCGGGAAAATTTCCCTGATCCATGGTAGAGTGGCTTAACGCGCCGCGCAGACCTGACTGCTGATAAATTTTTCCGGCTTCTGCCATGTAATAGCTGCCTGAATCAACAAAGCCGGTTGTGCCGCCGGCAATCATTTCTAAGGCGGCAATTTCTGCGCTAAGACGCATTTTTGCCGGGGTCAGCGTGCTTTCAAAGGGAAGCATAATGCGCGTCCAAATCATAGGCAGCTCGTCCAGCACTTTGCCCTTTAAAAGCTGCTGACCGGTGTGAGTGTGGCAGTCTACTAATCCGGGCAGCCACAATTTATTGTGCTCGCGGATAGTTTCTTTAGCCAGATATTTTTCGTCAGCTGCATTTTGTGGCAGAATGTCTGTAATCTGACCGTCAGTGACGACTATAGCTGCATGATCTATGATGGTCATGTCGGCGGCTAAAAGCGAGCAATCCTCTATAAGCAAATCGCAGAGCAACTTGCCGTTGATTTGTTTTTTGTTTTGTTCTAGCATTTTCGAGACTCCTTAGCTTTAAATTACGCCGGTCCAGGAAAGTACAGCGTTAGCGATAAAAGCGGAGCAGATGAAGGTGCCGGTCATAACTAAGCAGGCGATAAGTACCATTTTCCAGCCTTGACTGATAAATTCTTTCAGCTTGTCGCTGATGGAAATGCCCGCATAAGCGCCAACCATAGTCAAGGGCGCAGTGAAATTGATTTTGTTGGCTGCCGCAATTACGGTCTCGCGAACCGGAGACATGGGGCAGGCCAGCAATAGACCTAAAATAGAGCAATAAGCGATAACGGGAAGCTTTAAGGGAATAATTTTGCTCAAAATTACGGAAGCAAAAGAAATACCTAATAAAATCAACACGCCGGGAAGAGAAACGAAAAAGTTTACTTTGAAGCCAACTAAATTAGCTAAACAAATACCAAAGCCTGCTACTAAAAACATTGCTGCCCATTCTAAATAACGCATTATTTTTCCTCCTTTACTTCTGCATTGGCCGCAGGAGCTAAACGCGGTTCTAATTTTTTATATAACCAATTACACAGGGGGAGACCTACAAAAAGAGCCATATAAATACCGTCAATACCGGAAATAGTTTCACTGGCGCTGGCTAAAGCAGAGATTTGACCGGCCATGTCGGGAAACATAGCTGTAAGGCTGGCCGTGGCAGAGGCCATCATAATGCCTGCGCCTACACCGGCCGCCATGCCCAAAGCGTAAGGATGGAACCAACCAAGAGCAGCTACAACCGTAGTCATAAAGCCAAAATAAATGGTACCGACCATACCGCCGATAATATAAATAGAAAGACTGCCTCGCGCTTCGGGAGATTCGGGACCGAAAACATCCTGCACCAAAGCCAAATTAGTTTCACGGTTAATAGAATGGCAGGCACCGATAGCTTCGCGCTTTAAACCGAAGAGTAAGGCAATAGGTAAAGACAGCAGAATTGTACCTAAGTTGCCGAACTCCTGCAGCAGCAGCGCGGGACCGGCGGAAATTACGGTTTCAATATTTGCGCCTGCGTTAATGCCAAGTTTAGCGATAAAGGGGCAGATGCAGACGATAACTAATTTAGAAGCAGCCGTAACATCCTTGCGGCTGAAAAATTTTGTGAGCTGCGGACCGGCCAAAATACCTAAGAAAATAGAATAAAAAATCGGGAATAGAATTAATATGCCGGGGCCGACGGGGATTCTAATCTGACCGATGGAATCGGCAATAATAATGAAGATAAAAGCAGCCAGATAGATTTTCCACTCTGAGCGCAGGCGTTCGGCAAGTCCGCTGTAAAGATAGGTCTCTTTTTTCATGTAGCAATTTCCTCCTCGTTTGTAATAAAACTTTGCTATGCCAGTATTTTAACAAAATTTTTGTGGTGAAAAAAGGACAAAAGGGTAGTTTTATGATATGATTTTCTTAGTACAGCTGCGCAAATTTATTGCGTAATCAGCAAAGAAAAGAGCGAACTGCCATGAAGCTTGAGGAGTTACTGGAAAAATATCCTGCTGCCAAAATTTATTTTGAACACATGCCTAAAGAATTGCTGGAGCGTTATACCATCCGCACCTTTCCGCCGGGCTATATTATTCACCAAAAGGATTATCCGCTCAATTATTTTGGCATTATTGTGCACGGCGATCATCGGGTGATTAACGAGTTTGAAAACGGCAATGTTTTTATGATTGAAAAAAATGAAGCAGTGGATTTTATCGGTGAGGTCGCCATTATGGCTGGTATGGAGAAAACTTCTGTAACGATTGAAACTTTGACGGAATGCGTGGCGTTTATGATTTCGCGGGAAGATTTTGAAATGTGGATAGCCAAGGATATGCACTTTTTGCGGCTGATTGCCCGGGAAATAGCCTTTAAGCTTTACCGTTCTTCTTATAATCGCGGCGCAAAATTATTTTATCCGCCCACATATTTGTTTATGGATTATTTGCTGAAAAGCGCCGAGCAAGGCAAAATTTTGGAAAAGGGCTCTTTTAAGCTGAGCAAAACGCGCGAAGAAATTCGCGAGGAGCTGGGCATGACGGTAAAAACAATTAACCGTACCATTTCCAAGCTCAAAGAGCAGCAGCAGATTAACGTCAGCGGCGGCAAGGTAATTTTGACTTTAGCACAGTATCAATCTGCTTTAGAAAATAATAAATTGACTAATGATTTTATTGATGAACGTAAGAATTAACCTGTTATAGATTTTTATAATGCAGTTTTTGAAGGAGGCAAGGCTGATGAATTTTAATTTTGACGGACAAGAATATGCTTATACTTCCCGCCGCCGGGTAATTTATGCTAAACGCGGCATGGTGTGTACCTCACAGCCTTTATCGGCGCAGGCTGGTTTAACAATTTTGCAGCAGGGCGGCAATGCCGTGGACGCCGCTATTGCTACGGCCATTTGCCAAACGATTTTGGAGCCTACTAATACAGGCTTGGGCAGCGATTGCTTTGCTTTAGTTTGGATAAAGGATAAGCTTTACGGTTTGAACGGCAGCGGTTACGCACCGACTAAATTGACGGCGGAAGCAGCTCGTGCGGCAGGCTGTATGGATAAAATTCCTTTTTTCGGCTGGGTGTCTATGACAATTCCGGGAGCTGCAGGCGCTTGGGCGGAGCTGCATAAGCGTTTTGGCAGGCTGCCTTTTGCTAAATTATTTGAGCCAGCCATTTATTACGCAGAAAACGGTTATCCCGTTTCGCCTATCGTGGCGCGCTTTTGGCAGGCCGGCATGGAAAAGTTTCTTCCTTATAAAGATAATCCTGCTATGAAATATTGGTTTGATACCTTTGTTCCCCATGGTAAAGCACCAAAAACCGGCGAAATGGTGCGCTTGCCGGAGCATGCCAAAACCTTGCGTTTGTTGGCAGAAAGCTATTGTGAAAGCTTGTACCGCGGCGAGCTGGCAGAAGAACTGCTTGCTTTCAGTGAGCGGACCGGCGGTTATTTGACGGCAGAGGATTTGGCAGATTATCAGCCGGAGTGGCAGGAGCCTATCCATATAAATTACCGCGGCTATGATGTGTGGGAAATGCCGCCCAATGGTCACGGAATTACTGCGTTGATGGCTTTAAATATTCTGAAAGGCTTTGAGTTTAAAGAAAAAAATTGCGGCGAGACCTATCATAAGCAAATTGAAGCCATGAAGCTGGCGTTTGCCGACGGTATGCAATATATTGCCGACCCGCGTTATATGCGTACTAAAGTCGAAGAGTTGTTGAGCGAGGAATACACTGCTCAGCGCCGCGCGCTGATTAACGAGCAGGCGTTGGAGCCTGCGCCGGGAACTCCGTTCTGCGGCGGCACTGTATATTTGAATACGGCGGATGACGAAGGCAATATGGTGTCGTTTATTCAAAGCAATTACAAAGATTTTGGCAGCGGTATTGTTTTGCCTGGTTATGGCCTGAATTTAAACTGCCGCGCAGCCGGTTTCAGCTTAGATTCAACAAGCGACGATTATCTACTGCCGCGCAAAAAGCCTTACCATACGATTATTCCCGGATTTTTGACTAAGGACGGCAAGGCAGTGGGACCCTTTGGCGTAATGGGTGCATATATGCAGCCGCAAGGTCACGTGCAGGTGATTATGAATACGGTAGATTTTCTGCTGAATCCTCAAGCCGGTTTGGACGCGCCGCGTTGGCAGTGGATTGAGGGCAAAAAGATTTGGCTGGAGGATAGAGTTCCGCAGGATATTATTGAAGATTTACGTCGTCGTGGTCACGAAATTACCGTAAAAAGCGATTATACCAGCTTTGGTCGCGGAGAAGTAATTTGGCGTAATGATGACGGCGTGCTGGCGGGAGCTACGGAGCCGCGTGCTGACGGTACCGTAGCCGCTTGGTAAAAGCAGTTAGCTCTTTGCTTAGAGAAAAAATTATGATAAAATATACTATTACAATAAAAAAATTGCGGCAGCAAATTAAATACTAGGAGAGCAAAGAGAATGACAGCAAAAATCATTATCGGAGCCAATCAAGATGAAACACGCATGGGTCTTATGGAAAACGGCAGGCTTATGGAATATTTGGTAGAACGTACAGCGGAGCAGCATTTAGTAGGCAGCATTTTTAAGGGGCGCGTCTGCAATGTAGTGCGCGGTATTCAGGCGGCCTTTGTAGATATTGGTTTGGAGCAGAACGCCTTTTTGTATTTGGGCGAGGCTATGGACGTTACCGAAGGTCAAAGCGTAATTGTGCAGATTTCTAAGGATGCACGCGGAACTAAGGGACCTACTGCGACTAGAGAAATTACGTTGCCGGGACGTTACGCAGTGCTTTTACCCTGCGCCGATTATGTGGGAATTTCCCGCAAAATAACGGATAAAGCTGAACGCGAGCGTTTGGGCAAAATTTATCACGGTACACGTCCGCGAGGTATGGGCGTAGTGGTGCGTACAGTCGCCGCCGGAGTCAGCAGCGAGCTTTTAGAGCAGGATATTGCAGAGCTTACGGCGGCGTGGAAGGTTTTGCAGGCGCGGGAGCGTGTGGCTAAGGCTCCGTGCCTGCTGCGCCGGGAGCTGGATTTATCCATTCGCATTGTGCGCGATTATCTGCGTCCGGACTTAACGGAAATTGTTATTGATAATCTCACAATTTATAAGCGGGTGGAAGAACTTTTAAATCAGCTTTCTTTGGCGAAGAACGTAAAGCTGACGCTGTATCAAGGCTTGGAAGATATTTTTGTTTATAATAAGCAGCAAGAAGCCGTAGCGGAAATTTCCGATAAACAGGTAGCTCTTCCCAGCGGCGGATATTTGGTGATTGATTATACTGAAGCAATGACGGTGATTGATGTCAACAGCGGCAAATTCAGCGGACGGGAAAGCCTGGAAGAAACTATCATGCAGATTAACCGCGAGGCGGCCCAAGAAATTGCCCGTCAGCTGCGCCTGCGCGATATTGGCGGCATTATCGTAGTAGATTTTATCGATATGCATACAGACGAGCATAAGAAAGAAATTTTAAATGTGCTGCACGAATCTATGGCGGGAGATAAAATGCACCCTAAGGTGCAGGATATCACGGTGCTTAATTTGGTGGAGATTACGCGCAAAAAATCACGCCAAAATTTGTCCAGCGTACTGTACGCGCCGTGCCCGGTGTGCAGCGGCAGCGGCAGAGTGCAGAGCCGGGAAACATTGGCGCTGGAAGTTAAACGCCGTCTGCGCGTGCTGCTCAAAAGCCGCGGCAGCGCCAAAAATCTTTTGGTGGTGGCTAATCCCTGGCTGGCAGAATGGCTTTTGCAGCGCGATATTCGCGCGTGGGAGCGAGAGCTGGCGTGCAGCCTGCAAGTAGAAAGCGATTCGTCGCTGCACGTAGAAAGTTTTATGATTTTAGACAATACCGGTGTTGACAAATGACTTTGGTATTGGTAAAATATACCAGTATGGACTGCTTTAGTCCGTCCCCAACCGCGCAGAGAGGTTTGTAAATTCCGCAGACAAAGCGGGTACCGTATTTGGCGAGTCTATCATCAAGGGAGGTGCAAATAGATGTACGCAATTATTAAAACCGGCGGCAAACAATACCGTGTAAGCGAAGGCGAAACCCTGCAAGTTGAAAAACTGAACGCAGAAGTTGGCGCTGAAGTAGTTTTTGAAGAAGTTTTGACCGTTGTTAACGATGCTGACGTAAAAATTGGTAAGCCTGTAGTTGAAGGCGCTAAAGTTGTTGCTAAAGTTGTAGAACATGGCAAAGCTGACAAGATTTTTGTTTTCAAATACAAAGCAAAATCCAACTATCGTAAACGTCAAGGTCATCGTCAACCGTTTACCACTGTTGAAATCACCGCTATCAACGCTTAATAGCAATGATAAATGTAGATTTGTTCAAGGACAAGCAAGGTATGATAACCGGCTATAAGGTCAGTGGTCACGCAGGTTTTGGGGAAGAAGGCAACGATATAATATGCAGTGCCGTTTCTGCCTTGACGCAGGCTCCGTTGCTTGGCTTGGAGAAGCATTTAAAACTTAAACCGTCCTACGCAGTGAATCAGGAGGACGGAATTTTAGAGGCAGCATTGAACAGTGCTCCTAACGACCTGACACAGGCGATTTTTATGACCATGGTATATGGCGTAGAATCCATAGTTCGTCAGTGTCCGCAATATGTTCAGATCAAAGAACATAGGAGGTGAAAGTAATGTTTGAAATTATTCTGCAATTACATGCACATAAAAAAGGTACCGGCAGTTCCCACAACGGTCGTGACTCTAACGCACAACGTTTGGGCACCAAGGCTCATGAAAGCCAATTGGTAACCGCTGGCAGCATTATCGTTCGTCAACGCGGTACTAAATTCCATCCCGGCAACAATGTTGGCATGGGCAAGGATTACACCATTTTTGCAACCGTTGAAGGCCGCGTAAAATTTGAGCGTAAAGGCCGCGACAAACGCCAAATCTCTGTATATCCTGTTGAAGAAGCAGCAATGTAATTTGACTATTAAATCCGCATCCGGTTGGGTGCGGATTTTTTATACGTATTATTTTTGTGAAAGGAGCTGTTATCATGTTAGCAGTGGGAACTCAAGCGCCAGCTTTTACTTTGCCTGATAAGGACGGAAAAATGTCAGCCTTAATGATTTTGCGGGCCAAAAAGTAGTTTTATATTTTTATCCTAAAGATTCTACTCCCGGCTGTACTCGTCAAGCGCAGGCTTTTCGCGATGCTTTCGCAAAATTTACGGCTGAAGGCGCTGTTGTTATTGGCATTAGCAAGGACAGTGTTAAATCTCACCAAAATTTTGCCGCTAAGCAGGAGCTGCCGTTTATTTTACTATCCGATACGGAGCTAACCACCCTGCAGGATTATGAAGTTTGGCAAGAGAAAAAGCTTTACGGTAAAATCAGTATGGGCGTAGTGCGTTCTGTATATATTATTGACGAACAAGGCAAAATTGCTGCGGCCTGGACCAAAGTAAAACCGGAGCAAAGCGTGCAGGATGCGTTGGATTTTGTCTGCGGCTGTGATAAATAGATAACCGCATGACAAAAAGTATCGTGCGGGCTTAGCTTTGGATGCTTGACAAAAATTCTTATCTCCATTATAATATTCTAAGTAAGATGCTGGCATAGCTCAATAGGCAGAGCAGCTGATTTGTAATCAGCAGGTTGTGGGTTCGATTCCTATTGCCAGCTCCAATAAAAATTTGCTCGGAGAGCCGTTCTCCGAGCTTTTTTCTTTTTAAATCAAGCTGTGAATAAGCTTAAAATGGGTGGAAATAACTAGCTATTATCAGACAAAACAGGATATAATCCGAGAGCTTGCTCGGCTATTTTGGGAATGTTTTTATCTAGTCTCTGTAGTGGTCAAGCCTTTTTGTAACACTTGTGGCTAAAAAGGCTTGACCACTACAGACCATTGGGTAAAGCTCTATATGGAAACCAAAGCCAAAAGGCTGAAGGATGTACTGGCGAAAGGTTTTCTTCCAGAATTATGCTCAGCTAAAGAACGCTGGCATGACAGAAAGTGCAGAGATTACTGCGCAGTAGCTGCAAACTGTCCTTACAGCAGAATGGTTAAACATAGCAGAGAAATAAAATTTGCGGCACAAGGACTAATATATTATCTAGTAATTGCAAAAATATCATAAATGAGCTACAATAATAGATATGAATAACTTTGAGCTTTTACTGACAAATACAACACCAAATGTGCTAAAAAATGTGGAATTGAAATGCCGGAAACCAGATTATTTAGCTCAAATAATTGCAGCGGTTATTTTGGCGTAAAAAGATTTGACCGTACAGTAGATGCAGATAAAAAAGCAAAGCGTGTACATATGGTATCAGTATCAGGGCTTTTGGAAACTTCTCACAGAATACCAAATCTTGATTATGATATTTTAATGAAGCTGACATTAAACCTGACTAAAGACTTTACTGAAGTAGAAAAAATATTCAGGCTAATGTGCTTTAATGTATTTGCTCATAACAGAGACGACCATTCTAAAAATTTTGCATTTTTGTATGATGATAAAGAAAACAGATGGAAATTATCGCCTGCTTATGACCTTACCTATAGTAACTCCATAGGCAGTGAGCATGCTACGGCAGTACATGGAAATGGTTTTAATCCAGGCATGGAAGATATTTTGCAGGTTGCTGACGGGATAGGAATGAATAATAAGAAAGCTAAACAGATAGCTTTAGATATTCAAGATTGTGTTAATACGGAGCTAAAAGAATATTTACGATAAAGAATGAAAAGCATTAGGCTATTAAGTTTAATGCTTCTTTTAATTTTAAGGAGATGATAAGATTATGGGTTATTACAGTGACGTAGCAATAGCTATGACTATTATCGTAACCGGCGGTGCTGGCTTTATCGGCTCAAATTTTATTTTTCATATGCTGGAAAAGTATCCGGAGTATCGCATTATTTGTTTGGATAAATTGACCTATGCAGGAAATTTGTCTACTTTGGCAAGCGTGATGAATAATTTCAATTTTCGTTTTGTAAAAGCGGATATTTGCGATAGGGAAGCAGTTTATAAATTATTTGATGAAGAGCATCCTGATATTGTAGTAAATTTTGCTGCGGAAAGTCACGTTGACCGTTCTATTGAAGACCCGGGAATATTTTTGCAGACTAATATCATGGGTACGGCAACGTTGATGGACGCTTGCCGTAAATTTGGCATAAAGCGTTATCATCAGGTTTCTACCGATGAAGTGTACGGCGATTTACCTTTGGATAGACCTGATTTGTTTTTTACGGAGGAAACTCCCATTCACACCAGCAGTCCGTATTCTTCTTCCAAGGCTGGCGCTGATTTATTGGTAATGGCCTATCACCGTACTTATGGCTTGCCTGTGACTATTTCTCGTTGCTCCAATAATTATGGTCCTTATCATTTTCCGGAGAAGCTAATTCCCTTGATGATTGCCAACGCTTTGGCAGATAAGCCGTTGCCTGTTTATGGCGAAGGCTTAAATGTGCGCGATTGGTTATATGTTGAGGACCACTGCAAAGCTATTGACTTGATTCTTCATAAAGGCAGAGTGGGTGAGGTTTATAATATCGGCGGTCACAATGAAATGCGTAATATTGATATCGTAAAGCTAATCTGCAAGGAACTTGGTAAGCCGGAAAGCTTAATCACGCACGTGACAGACCGCAAAGGTCACGATATGCGTTACGCTATTGATCCGACAAAAATTCATAATGAATTAGGCTGGCTGCCGGAAACTAAGTTTGCTGATGGTATCAAAAAAACTATCAAATGGTATCTTGAAAATAAAAAATGGTGGCAGGATATTATTAGCGGCGAATATCAAAAGTATTATGAGAAAATGTATGGGAATAGATAATTTATTGTTGCATACAATAGAAAGAGGATTACACTACAGAAAGCGATATGATACTTCTAAAGTAGATTAGTTTATTTTAGGAGTGTTTTTGTAATTTACAAGCGTTGTATGAACAATAGGTAGTAATCATAGGTACGTTTATTGACTTTATTAAGTTGTTCGTCTATAATATTCTTAGAAACCAAGAAATGAGAAACAAAGAAAAATCTGCTTTAATGTAAAAGATAAGGAGATAAAAATCATGGTTACAGCAACATTGGAAAAAGATAGCACAAAAGTGAATAGAAAAATTTTGAGCATTTCCTCTAAACGACAAATAACGATACCGCAGAAGTTTTACCAATTATTAGGTTTTGGAGATGAAGCAGAATGTGTGGTACGTGATAACGCATTGATTATTCGTCCTGTTAAAGCTGTTTTGGACGGAGTTTTTGCAGAACAGATACTTGCAGAACTTATTGCACAAGGCTTTTCGGGGCAAGAATTGCTTTGTGAGTTCAAGAAAAAACAGGCACAGGTTAGACCTGCGGTTGAAGCAATGCTGTTAGATGCTAAACGTGTTGTTGAAGGCAAAGAAAAATATGTAAGTTATGATGATGTCTTTGATATGGAGGACTGATTTATGCTAGAAGTGCGTTTTCTGCCTCCTGCTGCAAGATTCATTAAAAAACTGAAAGATAAGAAATTGAAGGCACTGTATAAAAAAGCTATTGATGAAATTTGTGAAGATTATACAGTCGGCGAGGAAAAACTAGGAGATTTAAGTGGTATTTATGGTTATGATATTTACTACAATAAAACAAATTATGAAATAGCATATACAGTTGAGCGTGTAGGTGATGAGGTTATTGTGGTAATTATGGCTGGAACAAGAGAAAACTTTTATGAGCAACTGAAACGGTATTTGAAAAGTTAATAGGTAATCAAAAAAATTTAAGAATAATATAAAATGAGCACCTGTCAG
>ULSP01060009.1_pt1 | contig 11737 bp, 7 predicted proteins | sample 1956811 | NCBI WGS metagenome assembly ULSP01 (sample SAMEA4835711, study PRJEB28245) | human gut metagenome | biome: gut microbiome; material: fecal sample | place: Denmark | collected 2008
TCAAAGGCCCATTAACCAACTTTTATTGGACAGTAGTGTTTTACTATCATAAATTAACTCATTAATTAATAAATGCGCTTGTACTGTTAAAAGAGATAAACACTAAGTCTATCTCTTTTAACAATTGCAAAGATAAAATGTTTTTTCTTAAAGAAGATTATATAAGTGTTCAAAAAAGAGAATAAATGGTCAAACCTTCCTGTACTTCCCTTCATTGTAACAACAAAGTAATACAAAAGCCTGAAAATGTTGGGTTAAATCTGTTCTTACCACATCCTGCATCAGGCATGCCGGGGACGTATTTTCCGCACAACGGAAGATAAAGTTTTTTGTATGGTCCTGGTAAGAATAATGAGTGTAACTGCAGCAATGATACAGAGAATACCGGTTCCTTCCTGAGCTGTAAACGGCTCACTGAAGACCAGCACACCGATACATACGGCGGTGACAGGTTCCATCGCTCCCAGTATGGATGTCAGAGTGCCTCCGATATGATGCACAGCCAGCACGAGTGTAATGTTGGATATAACGGTCGGTACGACGGCAAGCAGAAACAGATTGACAATTGACCAGGCATCCGGAAGAGCTTGAATGCCCTGATTAGTTCCAGCCTTTATGGCAAACAGAACAGTACTGACGATGAATACGTAGAATGCCAGCTTGCGTCCGTTCATGTCCCGTACACGGGAACGGTTGACCGCCGTGATGTAACTGGCATATGCAACGGCAGAGAGCAACACAATGCCCACGCCAACGGGATCGAGTGAGAGTTCCGTTCCTTTCAGAGAAAGCCGGCTGACTCCAAAGATGGCCAGAATAATGGCCAGCCACGTAACCCACGAAGCTCTTTCCCGGAAAATCAGGAACATAAGCAAAGTGACAAAAATCGGATAAGTAAAATGCAGAGTGGTAGCTACTCCCGCTCCCATAAAGTTATACCCCCAGAAAAGAAACATGGCAGAACCGGTATAGAAGAATCCCAACAGAATCAGCATAGGTATGTCTCGCCGTTCAATCCGGAACGATTCCTTTTTCAGCTTCATCATACCGCCCAATGCCAGGGTTGCAAAAAGGAAACGATAGAAAAGAATGGAGTCAAACTCCATCCCCTTTTGCATCAAAGGAAGAGTAAACAACGGGATCAAACCAAATGTGACTGAGGTCACGATTCCATAGAAAATGCCTTTTAAACTGTTCATGTCTTAATGTATTGATGTTTTTGAAATATTGTGCAAAGATATGCATATTCTTCTGTTTTTATAGTTGATACATCCTATCTTCGCATAGAAATATTGGCTATTTGTGGAATTATCCCTACTTTTGTGCCTTTTGAAGAATTCATTGTATGAAGATTATCTGTCAACTTATATATAAGGTATTGTGTCTGGCTATGCTCGTCTGCATGACAGCCATGCCGGCCAAAGCCGGAGAACGGCATGAAGAGCCATCTTTATCGACAGGCTGCCCGGAAGATACGAATACGATGGTTCGTACCACAGATACGGTAAAAGTACAATTGCCTTCTGATTCGATATTTGCCCGCTACCTGCGCCAGCAAGGATATGTCATAACACCTCATAACCAACTTACTCTGCTTACAAGCGGAAGAAGTAAGTTTAAAAGTCTGTTTCACGAAATCCGGAATGCCCGTCATCAGGTACATCTGGAATATTTTAATTTCCGGAGTGACTCTATTGCCAAGGAACTTTTTACACTACTGGCTGAAAAAGCGAAAGAAGGTGTAAAGGTACGTGCCCTGTTCGATGCTTTCGGAAATTTCTCCAATAACCGTCCGTTACGTAAGGATCATTTAAAGATGCTGAACGAACGCGGAGTTGAAATTGTAAAGTTCGACCCGTTCCGTTTTCCTTATATCAACCATGTATTCAGCCGGGATCATCAGAAAATAGTAGTAGTGGATGGGAAGGTTGGTTATACGGGCGGTATGAATATTGCCGACTATTACATCAACGGACTGCCGGAAATCGGTCCCTGGCGTGATATGCATGTACGCATCGAAGGGCCTGCCGCCGAATATCTGCAGAAAGCCTTTCTGCATACCTGGAACAAGGAAACCGGACAGCATATCGGTGGAGAAGAATGTTTCCCTCTGGACAAAGATTCCCTGGCACATCTTCCTGACGTAAGCGGAGGACGGGTGGCTATCGTACAGCGAATTCCCAAAGAAGCTCCCAAGGCTGTGAGGGAAGCCTATATTGCCGCCATTGATGCGGCCGACCGTAAAATTCAGCTGATCAATCCTTACTTCACACCGACGCGAAGCATTCGGAAAGCCATCAAACGGGCAGTAAAGCGCGGAGTCAGAGTGGAAATCATGATTCCGGGCAAGTCGGATATTCCTTTTACTCCGGGCGCAGGATTCTACTTCGCCAACCGCCTGCGCAAGGCCGGAGCCCATATTTATGTCTTCAACGGAGGCTTTCATCATTCCAAGATCATGATGGTAGACGACCGTTTCTGTACCGTGGGAAGCACCAACCTGAACAGCCGGAGCCTGCGATATGATTATGAGATCAATGCATTTATCTTCGATCTTCCGACAACGGCCGAACTGACAGAAGTGTTCCGGCAAGACAAGCTGAACAGTACAGTATATACACGTGAGGAGCATCTCAAGCGCTCTCCCTGGAAACGCTTCGTCGGATGGTTTGCCCATCTGTTTACCCCTGTACTTTAAACCCCTCGGGCTTTAAAAAAAATGTTTCGACGTTTCAACGAAAAGCCTTCGTTGTTTTATGTAAAACGTCGAAACATTTTTTCAGTTCTTTCTCTCTTTATCCAAAGAGTTGGAAAAGTCTGATTTTAATCACTTCTTTGCAACAAATACCAGACAAACCGGTTTTTCCGTCTTTATCCGTTTACCGGTATCCGTAAGCATTCCCGTATCAGCATCACGGGCAAAGATCTGAATTTCGTTGGTATCCCGGCAAGCCACCAGCAGAAAACCTCCATTCGGCGTTATCACAAAATTACGCGGATGGATACCCGTCGGCTGATAACCTACCCGGTTCAGTGTTCCATCTTCCGTATCCACTTCAAAAACAGCAATGCCATCTCCTTTCAGACGGTTGGAAGCATAAACATAACGACCGTCAGGAGAAACATGGATATCCGCACTTCCCTGAGCCGACAACGTATCGGCCTTAATATACTGAAGCGTGTCCAGACGCATGCCGTCGTATGCCATTGCCACTACATCTCCGGAGATTTCAGTGATCAGATAAGCATAATGTCCATCGGGTGAGAAACAGGTATGACGCGGTCCGCTTCCCGGTCTCAACTGAATGTCATAGGCTGCAGCCTCATCCAGCAACCCTTCTCCTTTCGATGAATCCTTTACAGGAAATACGTGAATCCGGTCTGTTCCCAGGTCATTAGCCAGCAACCATTTGGAATCAGGCGTAAACAAAACACTATGTAAATGCGGCTGTGACTGACGCTCCGGATCCGGACCTTTTCCTTCGAAACGGATTACATGGCTTTCCTTCAGCTGCCCGTCAGCATCCAGTGGAAATACAGAAATACTTCCTCCCATATAATTGGCGGTCAGTACATAATCTTCCCGGGGGCTGAGCGTGATGTTACAAGGAGCACCTCCTCCTGTAAACATCGAATTCAACAGTTTCAGGCGACCGGCTTCCCGATCAAAGGACAACGCATTGGCCGTAGAACCTTCCTCACTGTCCTCTCCTACTGCATACACTCTTTCTCCATTCCCGGAAACAGTAAGAAAAGAAGGGTTTGAGATCCCTTTCAAACCACTCAAATACATTCCGTCTCCTTTTTCCTGGTCAAACTCATACACTTTCACTCCTTCCTGCATACTGTCGGCATAACTGCCTACCAGCAAATAGAGTGAATCATCCGCAGGCTTCTCTGCCTGTCCTGCCTTTCCGGCACAAGATCCCATCAGCAAGGTGATCCCGGCCATACATCCAGCCATCAGTTTTTTCTTCATAAGCTTTTATCTCTTTCTGCCAGGACGCCCAACTATTTTCAGCAGCCAGACGACCCGATATGCGATTTCTGCCTCAAATGTACAACGCAAAGTGCGTAAAAACGAAAAAAGAAAGGAAAAATTATCCGCCGGACAAAAAAACAATGATCTTATCAAACATTCCGACTTTTCGGTTGTTGTATATATATCACAGAAACTAAACTAACAGACTTTTCTAAACTATTTTTCCAACTCACTTACTTTTATGAAAAAAATGATTTCGGGAGCAATTTCCCTGCTCTTTGTGGCCTCAGCATGCCATAAAGAAGATGTAAGCAACGATGTAAACAGCATTCCGATGGTTACTCCTCAACTGACTGCTTTCGTTGACACGCCACAAGAGCCTCAAAGTCCCATGACCGGCATTCTTGAAGTATTTCCCTGCAACGCAGGAACTTCAACTTACTTCGGGAATTACATCAACAACAAACTAACCGTATTCAACGGGTTCTATCCCATCAAGGAAGGTCATACCCTGAATGGTTACAACCGGGAACTGACACTTCCTGAAAGAACATACAACATGGTGTACTGGGGAACTCCCGTTTACGAAGAACCGACTTACAGCGCACCGGCCATCGTCACTCCCGGCCTGTCTTTAGGAACCGACCTGTCGAAAAGCTATTTATCACTGAAGAAAAATACAGATGACGATACATACAGACCTGTATATGACCTGGTGCATGCCATACAAGAAACAGATATTGCAGAAGAAAACCTGAATGCTTCCCTGAAACGAGTGGTAGCCGGTCTGAAAGTAACTGTAACCAATCAGGATAAAGGTACCTTCAGCGACCATATTGCGAGCATGGAAGTCCGCATCCATGGAATAGCCGAACGGCTGAATTATTATACTGCCGAAGCAGAAAATATGGATAAAACCGTCAAATTCCCTCTGGTACGTTCTGAAGACGGAATGCAAATGTCCAATGCCACGGTAATGCTCTTCCCTTCAGGTCCTGATCCGGAATTCGAACTTCGCATCCAGCTGAAAGACGGAAGCATACATACACTGTCCCAGAAACTGAATACAAGACTGACCGCAAACAGCCGGCTGACACTTAATTTAGTCATCGGAGACTTGCTGATCAATGAAAGTACCGGCGACTTCACCGTCGAAGACTGGAATGAAACCAGTGAAACAATTGAGTTCCCGATTGTTTACTGACAAGATTATAAATAAAAAGGCTGCCCGTTTGGACAGCCTTTATGCTTGACAGCTATTTATTACAAATCAAGAAACAGTTGATCCAGCCATTTAAATATAAATTCATTCTTAAAATAATGATTTGTACCATCCACATTTACCATCTGAAAATACGTATCTCTGTCAAGCCCCTCCGGTAATACGGAAACAAAGTGGCGCAGAGCTGGATCTGCATATTTCTCATAATGATGTATCTCCACATTTTCAGGATGACCACTCAAAGAGTATGCCTTTCTGACTAATTCCAAATCCCGGTCAAGTCCCCCCTCCGTCAGAATAAGAGGACGCGGAGCCAAAGCTGCAACCAAATCCGGGAAATTAAAATAATGCCAGAAACCAGGAATCAAATGACGAATTGAATTAGGAAAAGGACGATAACCTTTTTCCGTAGGTTTGGTCATAACAATAGCACGCTCTTGAGTTTGACATAAAAAGTCATTATACACAAATGCATAAATTGAAGGATCCAATACACCCAGTACCATTAATGGCTCCGTCCCCAAAGAAAAGCCACTCACAATAATACGATCCTTTCGAATATCCGGATCCTGCTTCATCCAATCTAAAACCTGCATATCCAACCAGGAAGTATATCCCAAATAACTCCATCCTATTTCAAGCAACATACGAGAAACGACTTCATAATCATATTGCCTTCCACGAGTATACATTTCCAAATCTGAAGCCTCTCCCGAAGCAGGATTGTCCACAGCAACGGCAATATACCCTTTACGAACAAAATTTAGTGCCATGGAAACCTTCTCTGAAGTATAATTATCATTTAGTTTCTCCGAGATACCCGGTTCACCGGCAAGTCCTTCTTTACTCATACCAGAGCCTGGAATACACAAGACAGCAGGCACAGTTTTGGACAAATGATTCGGACGAAGTACCAGAAAAGTAGAAAGGGCCTGAGGCAACGGATAAAACTCCCATTTTTCCAATGTATATCCATCACGTTTTTCCTGACTTACGCATATAGGCTTCTTTTCCGGTAAATAATCAGGAAAGGCCATTAATTTCATCATGGTTTGCCGTACCTCAGACTGCCATACAGGCATTTCCTCCGGCCTCATCTCACTATGAAAAGACAAAGATGGACGGGTATTCTTAACCAGCTGATGAACTATGGCATATGAACTTGTAAAACGCCCGTCCCCCCGTTCTGATACAATAACTGCATGCTGCTCTGGATCCCAGTTTGTCTGTGCCTTACAGGCCAGAGAAATAAGGAAGGCAGACACAATCAAACAAAAAAAACTTCGCATAACATACAAAAAAAGACGACAAGAGTTGTATCTTTTATTCCCAATATACCAATCTCTTGCCGTCCTTCAATGATTAACTTTATTAATATAATCTTTAATCTATCAATTTACAATGCACATAGCTCAATTCACCGCTGCATTTTCATATCCAGGTGTTTGAACAAGCTTCGGATCCTTATTTAACATTTCTGTTTCTATCGGCCAAAAAACTTTATATGCTTCTGTTGATTTATTCAGAATAGGAGCTTGCCCGTCCTTGCTACCTTCTTTACAGAAAACCAGGTGATCTCCTCCTTTAGTAAGCATCATACGGTTCAAGTCATACCAACGTTGACCTTCGCCCAACATTTCTTTATCTTTTTCTGCCAAGATAGCTAATTCATTCTGCGTGAAATCACCATTGACATAAGCATCTGTTGCCTCATTCCAACTAGCCCCGTATGCACGTTTACGGATCGGATTGATATACTGGGCAACATCTCCTCCTTCCATATTGGCAATTTCTGCCATCATGAAATAAACACCGGCCAAACGATACAACACTGCATCAGCATCCCAAATATAGCTATTGGTATTTGCATTCAGATGTCCCATAATTTTCTTGAATACAGTTCCTAAGAAAGAATTATCAGTCTTTCTATAGGCACTCAGGAAATTTACATCACGACGACTATCACGTCCTTTCTCATAGGCAAAAAAGAATTCCGGCAAATATTCGATACGTTGCATGCCACTGGTTCTTACCTGCAAAGTGTCACCCATAGCATTACCGTTTTCATCATTGTAACCGATTGTCTTCCAAGCACCCGTCTGATAATTATACATATAAGTACCGTTAGAGTTGGAAGCTTCCCCTTCCATATAACGAATAGCCATGATTATTTCACTGTTTCCTTTATGCTCAACATCAAAAATATCTGCATAATTATCCATCAGGCTCAAACCATAATTATCCATCAAACTCTGACAATGCTGTTTAGCGATCGCCAGATCAGCCTCATTGGCCGCATTATCATCAACTGAAACTTTGGCATTCCACAAATATACTTCAGCAGCCAAATACTCTGTTGCAGCTTTTGACCAATAAGATTTCTTATTTCCTCTGCTTTCAGGATCAAATGAATTATTATCACCGAACAGTCTCATTGATTCTGCCAAATCTGCCTTAATTTGCGTCATCAATTTTGAACCGCTGGCACGTTCCATATAAAGGTCTTCCGGATTGAAATTACCATTCACCACTTCATTCGGATCCAAGCGCAATGGAGCAGTACCATAAGTGCGATACAAATCAAAATAATAGAATGCTCTCAAACCATAAGCCTGTGCCAGATAATAAGATTTTTCACTTTCTTCCATGTAATCGGCTTCCTTAGTCTTTTGGAGGAAAATATTCACATTGGCAATTACTCCATAATAATCCCCAAAGCCTGTAATACCCGGATCTTCAGAAGTCAGACGCTGAGAAACCATACTCTGATAATTCAAGGATGTTCCATCTACAGCAACACCCATTTTACTTGTTCCTCCACGGGCCTCACCTAATTCATATTGGTGTCTGAAAATCTTATCACGCAGGTTCTTATGCAGACCATCCATATAAGAGACCACATGCTCCTTCCTTTTCCAAAAGTTACCATCTCCATAATAATCGATCGGAGCCAAATCCAGTGCATCACAGGAAACCATTCCCAAAGCCACAATAAATGCGCTTGCTCGTAATGTATTTTTTATAAATTGTTTCATATCAGTTCTGTTTTAATATATTAGAAAGTCAAGTTAACACCAAAGAGAACACTTTTTGGCAAAGCATAACCATTGCTTACCACACCATTCGCTCTTGTCTCTGGAGAGAATACATTCTTGGCAGAAGTGATATATCCCAGGTTCTGTCCTGTAATAGAAACTTCTGCACGCTGCATCTTGACAGCCTGAGTCCACTTCTGTGGTAAAGAATAGCTTAATGAAATCTCACGGATAGCAAGGTAATTACCTTTATGAGCAAACAAAGTTGAAGCTGGCTGATAGTTATTCTTACCTACCTGATCAGCATACAAGAAACGAGGATAAGTTCCATTCGGATTCTCTTCAGACCAAGTATCATAATACAAATCAGGTACGTTATAAGTTCCCTGCATACATCCCAAATGCCACGGAGTTGTACTTTGAGAAGCTCCAGATTCATAAATCCAAAATCCAAGCGCAAAGTCAAAACGAGTATACAATTTCAAGCCTTTCCAAGATAAAGTTGAATTGAAACCTCCAGTCCAGTGCGGATTGGTATTACCCACTCTTACTTTATCAAATTCATCAATTACATTATCTCCATTCACGTCATGGAACATTGCATCACCCGGCTGAATCGGGAAATTAGTCTTTGCATTTTGCTGGTCTGCAGTCAATTGATTCCAGGCATCTGGTCCATAATAAGTATAAGATCCATATTTACGAATCAAGTTGCCCGGTATCTGATCATATGACTTATAAATACCATCTACCTGATAAATATAAAGAATATTGGGTTCATACCCTTCCTGATAACCACCAACCCACATCTTTTCATCTCCATTTCCTGTATAAACCTGGAATGCACTCTGTCTATTTCTTTCCAAGCCATTATCTGGCAGAGAAACAATCTTATTTTTATTAAATGCAACATTCAAACCAGCATTCCATGACCAGTCTTTTGTCTCAATAATGCGACCAGAAAACTCCATTTCCAGACCCTGATTGCGAAGTTCACCATTATTATTAGTTACAGATGAGAAACCGATGGTTGTCGGGAAGCTCAAAGCTGCATACTTGTCTGAAGTCAAGCGATTATAATAAGTGAAATTGGTTGTTAAGCGATTATGGAAAAAGCTCAAATCCAAACCAACTTCAAATGTATTGGTCTTTTCCCATCTCAAACCCGGATTTGGCAACGCAGCAATCAAGTAGCCGGCATTTCCGTTATAGTTTGTTACTTTGTTATAACTACCCTGCAAAGTATATGCACCGATACCACTGGCATTACCATTCACACCATAACTGGCACGTAATTTACCAAATGAAAGAACAGGCAGCTTCTCTTTGATAAAGTTTTCACGACCAAATACCCAACCTGCTGATACACCTGGGAAAAATCCCCAGCGGTTATCACCCAATAAAGAAGAATAACCATCCTGACGGAAAACAAATGAGACCAAATATTTTTCCTGGAAATCATAATTCAAGCGACCAAAGAATGACAAAATACGTTGCTTTTCATGATATGAATCAATAGCACGCATTCCTTCACCGCTATCAGTCAGCCCCAGATCACCCAAGTCATCGGTCGGAGCCCCTTGACCCTTAGCTGAAAATCCACGATAATATCTATTGTAGTATTCCATACCTAACATGATATCCACATGATGATCACGGAACAATGTCTGATTATAATTCAATACACCATTATAAGTCTGACGAAAATCTCGGTTATATTCCGCAGAAGTTGAACGAGTCGTATTCCATACCCCCGGAGTACTTTCATAATCCTGAGTAAAATTCTCATAATAACCTTCAGAATAATACCAGTTTGCATTAGCTGTCAGTGTAAGTCCCTTCATCAAGTCAATCTTAAAAGACTGCACCATCGTAAACTTATCCGTCTGATTATCACTGTTCCATTTTTCCGGCTGATAGGACTGGTTTCCATCTGCAACTCCAGGACCTAACAACATGTTCCCTTCTTCATCTTCAAAACGTACCGTAGGTGGTAATGCACGTACACGGCCGAAATAATTGGCTTCACTGGAAGCCGATCCTGGAAGGTTTCTCCAGTTTGCACGGTTATAATTCAAAGAAGAAGTAGAAGTCAGCCAATCCGTAACCTTATAACTTGCATTCGTAATGAAAGATATACGCTCATAAAAAGTACTGATAGGCACACCTTCCTGATGGTTATAACCAATACCTGCATAATAAGTACCCCGATCATTACCACCAGACATATTGACATTATAGTCCTGTGAAAACGCCGGATTATTTGCATTATATTTATCTACATCCGTATCTTTGAAAATAATCTCTTTTCCAGTAATAGGGTCGGTAACCGTCTTCCAGCCTTTCTGTAGCAACCAGCGGTTATCGTCATCCAGAAACATAGTACTATAGGGACTTTCTCCATACACATTACCAGTACCGAAAGGTTGTGCACCCGACAAAGCGCCATTGGCATAAATACCATATCCTTTAGTCACACCATTCTTATCCACGAACAAGTTTCCTGCATCATAAATACCTTTACGCAAAGCTTTTATATATTCAGCTCCACTCAAAAAATCATAAGGATTATATGCATAACTCAAACCAACCTTAGCTTTGAAATTAATTTCACGAAAACCCTGCTTACCTTTTTTGGTAGTAATCAAAATAACACCATTGCTGGCACGAGCACCGTAAAGAGCCGTAGCACCGGCATCTTTTAAAACATCCATAGACTCAATATCTTCCGGATTAATATCACTCATGCTATCACGCAACTGTCCGTCCACAACGACCAGCGGAGAACCTGTACCATCCAGATTCGTACCACCACGCAAGATTACAGTCGGAGCTGCACCAGGACTACCAGAATTCTGAATAACCTTCAAACCGGCAACCGCACCAGACAAAGCCTGGGCCGGATTTGAGAACAAACCGACACTTAATGCTTCTTTTTTAACAGAAGCAATAGAGTTTGTAACTTTTGTACGTAACTGTGTACCTCCATAACCAGTTACAACAACCTCCTCCAAAGTCTGGGTATCTTCTTTCAATACAACTTTCAACGGAGTACCATTCCATTTTATCTCTTGAGACACATATCCAACAAAAGAGATTTGTATCACATCTCCTTTTTTCACATTTGACAATACAAAATCACCATCGATTCCTGTAATTGTACCATTTGTCGTACCCTTCACTACCACCGTTGCACCAATAACGGTTTCTCCAGACGCATCTTTTACAACCCCTCTACACGCTCCATCCTGTTGCAAAGCTTCCCATGTGGTTTCCATCGGTAAAGATACTGCCGTCATTCCTGCAGGAATCCCCGCCAGAAAAAGCAGCATGCTAATTGATTTCAAAGGTTTCTTCATAACTTAAGTTTTTAATAATATTAAACATAGATCAAAAAAATCAGATTAATCAAAGCTATCAATATATAGAGCCCATATATTTTCGCAAATTTATTAAGAACTATATATCTAATTTTATTATATTTTATTATCTTGGGCA
>ULSP01030757.1_pt1 | contig 11713 bp, 10 predicted proteins | sample 1956811 | NCBI WGS metagenome assembly ULSP01 (sample SAMEA4835711, study PRJEB28245) | human gut metagenome | biome: gut microbiome; material: fecal sample | place: Denmark | collected 2008
TGGTATTGACCAAGATGAAGATGCTATAAAAGTCGCAACTGAGAGATTAAAACAATATCAATGTAAAATAGATATTGTGCATAGTAATTTTAAAAATTTAGAATCCATATTAAATGATTTAAATATAGAATATATTGATGGAATTTTATTTGATTTAGGTGTTTCCTCATATCAATTAGATGAAGCAGATAGAGGTTTTTCTTATATGCAAGATGCACCACTTGATATGCGCATGGATAAAACACAAGATTTTTCTGCATATAATGTGGTTAATGAATATGATGAGGAACAATTAAATCATATTTTTAAGACATATGGTGAAGAACGTTGGAGCAAACGTATAGCTGAGTTTATTGTAAAATATCGTCAAGAAAAGAAAATAGAAACTACAGGCGAATTAGTGGATATTATTCGCCGTGCTATACCAGCCGCTGTGCGAAAAAAAGCAACGGGTCATCCAGCAAAACGCATTTTTCAGGCTATTCGTATAGAAGTAAATAATGAATTAGGAATTTTAGAAAATACTTTTAAAACAGCAGTAAAACATTTAAATAAGGGTGGGAAAATAGCAGTAATAACTTTTCACTCTTTAGAAGATCGCATAACAAAGAATGTTTTTAAAGAGTTATCTCGTGGGTGCATTTGTCCACCGCATTTACCAATTTGTGTATGTAATCATAAGCCTGAGATAAAGCTTTGCAGTAAAGCTATAAAGCCATCAAAATATGAGATGGACGATAATTCACGTTCTAAAAGTGCAAAATTAAGAGTAGCAGAGAAGTTATAATCTTAGGAGGATTTTATTATGTTAGCGCAACGCAAAATTGCTTATGACGAAAGTCAAAAAAATTATAAACAGATGAAAACTAAAAAATTAGTAAAAGTAGAACAGGCAAAAAATGTAAATGTAAATAATGCGTTGCGTTCAAGATGTATTATTTTATTTGTGATTGTTGTAGCTTTAGCAGGATTTTTTATATTGCGTAGTGGTGCAGCTGCTAGCAATGCTTATTATTTAAATCAATTAAAAAATCAATCTACAGTATTAGAAGCAGAAAATTCTCGTCTTCATTTAGAAATAGCACATTTAAAATCACCAGAAAGAATACAATCTATTGCTACACAAGAATTAGGAATGATAGTACCGGATAAGTTTTTCTTTTCAACTAAAAATTGATTATCAATTAAGCCATAAATTTCTTAAACAAATTTTTATTTTAAGATTTTATGGCTTAATTTTTTGTAGTATACATATATAAATAAGTGAGCTATAATATAGTTTGATTTTAGATTGCTAAAAGATATAAAAAGCAAATTCAGGAGGGTTTCCAATGACCATTGAACAACTAGTGTCAGTATTAAATAATGTAGAAGTAAAAGGAGATGTGAATAAAGAAATTGAGTTTATAACTCATGATTCACGTCGTGTGAGAAAAAACACTTTATTCGTATGTATCTGTGGTACTAGGGTAGATGGTAATAAATTTATTCCTCAAGCTATAGAAGCTGGAGCTTGTGCGATTATGACTGAAAAAGATGTAGAAGTTCCTGCAGATATTACAGTTATAAAAGTGCCAAATATGCGTGAAGCAATGGAACTTGCTGTACCATATTTTTATGATTATCCAGGTAAAAAAATGCGTATGATTGGTGTTACAGGAACAAATGGTAAAACAAGTAGCACATATATGCTTCGCGATATTTTGCGTAAAGCAGGATATAAAGTGGGCGTCATTGGCACAATTAAAATCATGATTGAAGATGAAGAGATGCCAATTCATAATACAACACCAGATGTGATTGACCTTCAAGAAATCTTAGATAAAATGTATAAGCAAAATATCGATTATGTAGTTATGGAAGTATCTTCACATGCTTTAGATATGAATCGTATTGCAGGTTGTGAATATGATACTGCAATGTTTACAAATCTTACTCAAGACCATTTAGATTATCATAAAACTATGGAAAATTATGCCCTAGCTAAGGCAAAATTATTTGATAGTTTATCTGCACCAAATTTAGTGAAGTCTAATAAAAATGCTGTAATTAATTTAGATGATGAACTTGGCAGTAAAACAATGATTGAGCATACAAAATGCAATTTAATAACTTATGGTATTAAAAATGATGCTGTATTAAAAGCTGAAAATGTAGAAATAAAAGCATCTGGTGCTTCTTTTGATGTAAAATACAAAGATGATTGTGTTCATTTTGATTTAAAAGTTACAGGTATGTTCAATGTTTATAATATTTTAGGTGTAATTGGCGTAGCTTTAGCTGAAAAAATTTCTTTTGATATAATCAAAGAAACTCTTGAAGCATTTGAAGCTGTAGCAGGACGCTTTGAACTTGTACGTCAAGGTCAAGATTTCAGTGTAATTGTCGATTATGCACATACTCCAGATGGATTAGAAAACGTTTTAAAAACAGCGCGTGAAATCGCTAAAAAACGTTTGATTGTAGTATTTGGTTGTGGCGGTGATCGTGATAGAACAAAACGTCCTATTATGGGTCGTATTGCAGCACAGCTTGCTGATGTGGTAATTGCAACTTCTGATAATCCAAGAACAGAAGATCCAGAATTTATTTTATCTGAAGTAGAAGCTGGTGTGCTTCCTGCTCTTCATGGCAATTTCCATGAAAAAATCACAGATAGAAGAACAGCTATTTTCAGAGCTATTGAACTTGCGCAAAAAGATGATATCGTACTTATTGCGGGTAAAGGTCATGAAAATTATCAGATTTTGAAAACAGGAACTATTCATTTTGATGATAAAGAAGTAGCTATTGAAGCAATTAGGGGGAAGATTAATGGCTAATTATCAATTTTCATTAACACAAGTAATGCAAGCTACAAATGCTATCTTAAAAAAATTGACTTCAGCTTCAGTTTTTGGCGGTGTAACAACTGATACTAGAAAAATTGAAGAAGGAATGTTATTTATTGCCTTAAAAGGTGAAAATTTTGATGGACATGATTTTATTGCTGATGCTGCTAAAAAAGGAGCAATTGGGGCTATTGTAAATAAAGATTATGATATTTCCTTAATTGAAGATATTGATATAGATATTTTAGCTGTAGATGATACATTAAAAGCATATCAAGATTTAGCTCATTTTTGGCGCAAGAAATTCAATATTCCTGTAATAGCAATAACTGGTTCTAATGGGAAAACTACTACAAAAGATTTAACAGCTGCTGTATTATCAGGAAAATATAATGTATTGAAAACACAAGCTAATTTTAATAATGAAATTGGACTTCCTATGACTTTATTGCAATTAGATGGAAGTTATGATGTAGCTGTTGTGGAAATGGGTATGCGAGGATTAGGTCAAATTAAAGAATTGACTGATATCGCTAAACCTACAATGGGTGTAATCACTAATGTAGGCGAAACTCATATGGAACTTTTAGGCTCTATGGAAAATATAGCTAAGGCTAAAGGTGAAATGGCACAAGCTATTGAAATTAATGGAAATGTCATTTTAAATGCTGATGATGAATTTGTTTCTAAAATGAATAGATTGACAAAAGCTCATGCAATTTATTTTGGTATCAATCGTGCAGGCGATATCAAGGCTTTTGATATCAAAACTGTAAATGATGGCAAAACAGAATTTGACGCAATTGTTGGCGATAAAGTAGCTCATTTTACATTGAATATGATAGGTATACACAATGTTTATAATTGTTTAGCTGCTTTAGCTGTAGGTTATGTTTGTGGACTTACTGTTGAGGAAATGCAAAAAGGATTAGCTGCATTTAAACCAACTGCTATGCGTTTTGAATATAAAAGATTAGCTGATTTTAATTTAATAAATGATGCATATAATGCAAGTCCAATGTCTACAAAAGCAGCTTTAGAAAATTTAACTAAAGTAGCTAAGAAACGTAAAATTTTAGTAATGGGTGATATGTTTGAATTAGGTAGTGTAGAACAAAAAGCTCATGAAGATATTGGTTTATTAGCTGGTAAATTAGGTGTGGATATTGTAATCACTAGAGGCACATTGACAAAATTCACAGCTGAAGCTGCAAAAAAAGCAGGGGTAGCAAAAGTTTTTGAATGTGCAAGTCATGAAGAAGCAGTAGATGTATTGAAAAAAAAATTACAAAAAGAAGATACTGTTTTATTTAAGGGCTCTCATGGTATGCATATGGAAAAAATAATTGAGTTATTGGAGAAAGAATATAAATGATAGAAGCATTTAATTTAAATATGATATGGGCAGCAGTAGCTGCTGCCCTTGTAGTTTTGGCAGTAGGACCATTTTTAATTCCGGAACTACATAAATTAAAATTTGGTCAAAGCATTCGTGAAGAAGGGCCAAAAAGTCATCAAGCAAAATCAGGAACTCCAACTATGGGCGGTATTATGATTGTTGGTGGTATTACTATTGCAACTTTAATTTTTGCAGATTTTACTATAGAAGTGGCTTTAGCTTTATTTGTAATGTTAGGTCATTTTGTTTTAGGATTTTTAGATGATTATATAAAAGTTGTTTTAAAACGTAATTTAGGTTTAAAAGCTAAACAAAAATTACTAGGACAATTTATTATTGCAATTATTGTAACTTATATTGGTATAAATTATACAGGACTTACTCAAGATGTTTGGATACCATTTATTGGACAAACTTATGATATTGGTTGGTTTTATTATGTTTTAGTAATTGGTGTGCTTATTGGTACTACAAATGCTGTAAATTTAACTGATGGTTTAGATGGTTTAGCATCTGGTGCTATGGCTGTAGCTTCATTAGGTTTTGCTGCTGTTTGTTTATATTTCAATAAAGCAAATTTAGCGATTTATAGTTTTGCTTGTTTCGGTGCATGTGTAGCCTTCTTGAAATTCAATTACCATCCAGCAAAAGTATTCATGGGTGATACTGGTTCTCTTGCTTTAGGTGGTGTTTTAGCTGGTCTTGGAATTTTGACAAAGACAGAATTATTATTGATTATCTTAGGTGGATTATTTGTAATCGAAACTTTATCTGTAATCATTCAGGTAACATCTTTTAAAACTACAGGTAAACGCGTATTTTTAATGAGTCCAATTCATCATCATTTTGAATTAAAAGGTTGGTCAGAAACTCGTGTAGTTATGACTTTTTGGTTTGCTGAATTTGTTTTTTGTATTTTAGCTTTATTGACTTTACATTATAGTTAACACTGATTAATATTTAGATAGAGCTAGGTTTCTTTCATTTATTTCTTACGTATTAAAGAAATAAATTTAAAGATTTTAGGAGGTTTTTTTAATGGATTTGAGCAATAAGAAGGTTATTGTAATCGGTGCAGGCATTAGCGGTTTTGCAGCAGCTAAACTTGCTAAAAAACTAGGAGCAGATGTTATTTTAAGTGATGCGAATGAAAAACTAGGTGAAAAGCACGATTTAACTGAGCTTACTGCTTTAGATATAAAAGTAGTTTTAGGAAAACAAACAGAAGCTTTATTTGAAGGTGCAGATTTAGTGATTATTTCTCCAGCTGTACCAAGACATTTACCACTTTTTGAAAAAGTAGCTGAAAAAGTAAAAATTATTAGTGAGGTAGAATTTGCTTATAAATTAGCTAAAGCTCCTATTTTTGCTGTTACAGGTACAAATGGTAAGACTACAACAACTATGCTTTTAGGCGAATTAATGAAGACTATTTATGGTGAAGATAATGTTGGTGTTGGTGGTAATATTGGTACACCACTTTGTGAAGAATGTTATCGTATTGGCGAAAATGGTTGTATTGTAGCAGAAATATCCAGTTATCAGATGGAAGCTTCTAGTGATTTTGCAACAAAAGGTGCAGCTATATTAAATGTAACTCCTGACCATTTGGCTCGTCATAAAACTATGGAAGTTTATCAAGCTGAAAAAGAAAAAGTATTTGCTCATCATACTGAAGAAAATTTCTTAGTTTTAAATTATGATGATGTACATACTCGTGATATGGCAAATAGAGCAAAAAGTACAATCTGCTTTTTCAGTAGTTCCCAAGAATTAGAAGAAGGGGCTTTTGTAAAAGATAATCAACTTGTTATTCGTTGGAAAGGTTTAATGCATGTTATTTGTAATGTAGATGATATGCAAATCAAAGGTAGCCATAATATAGAAAATGCTTTAGCAGCTTTAAGTTTAGCCTTTTTAGCAGGTGGCGATACTATAAAAATGGCAGAAGCTTTGAAAGCCTTTGCTCCAGTAGAACATCGCATTGAACCTGTTAAAACTATTGATGGAGTAACTTATTATAATGACTCTAAGGCAACAAATCCAGAAGCTGCCAATAAAGCAATTGCAACATTCCCACATATAATTTTGATAGCAGGTGGTGATGATAAAAATACTCCACTTGATGAATTTTATGCTTTAGTAAATGAACATGTGGATAATTTAATTTTAGTTGGCGATGCTACAAAACGTTTTAAAGAAGAAGCTTTAAAACATAATTATCCAGAAGATAAAATTTATGAAGCAGGATATTCTATGCAAGAAGCAGTAAATTATGCTCATAAAATAGCCAAAGCTCCACAAGTAGTATTATTATCACCAGCATGTGCAAGTTTTGATATGTATGAAGGTTATGAAGCTCGTGGTCGTGATTTTAAACGTTTAGTTAATGAATTGAAATAAGTTTAAATAGAGAAAGTGAGAAAATAGTATGAGGATAATTGTATCTGGCGGTGGCACAGGAGGACATATTTATCCAGCAATTACATTGATAAATAATATAAAAAAATTAGTGCCAAATGCAGAATTTCTCTATGTAGGTACTAAAAAGGGTTTGGAAGCTGATATTATTCCACGTGAACAAATTCCTTTTGTTACCTTAGATATAAGTGGTTTTGAACGTCATTTGACTATGAAAAATTTTGTAGTAGCAGGTAAGGCGTTTAAGGCTGTGGTAAAAGCTAGAAATATAGTTAAAAATTTTAAACCAGATGTGGCTATTGGAACAGGTGGATATGTATGTGGACCTATTTTGATGGCTGCAAGTTTGATGGGAGTACCAGCTTTGATACAAGAGCAAAATGCTATTCCAGGTGTTACTAATAAAATTTTAGCAAGATTTGTAGATAAAATAGCAGTAGGATATAAACGAGCTTTAAGTTATTTTCCTGAAAATAAAGTAGTATTCACAGGTAATCCTATTCGTGATGACATTTTGTTGAGTACAAGAAATGAAGGTTTAATGGAATTCTCATTAGATACTACGAAAAAAACAATTTTAGTATCTGGTGGAAGTCGTGGTGCTCATAGCATTAATAAAGCTATGCTTGAAGTTCATAAACATTTTGCCAATAATTATCGTGTGCAGATTATGCATGTTACAGGTAAAAATGAATATGATTTTGTAAAAAATGGCTTGGCTGATTTAGGTGTTAATTTAGATAAAGCAGATAATTTAGCTGTTTATCCATATTTGTATGATATGCCAAAAGCATTAGCAGCTACAGACATAGCTGTTTTTAGAGCTGGGGCTACAAGTTTAGCAGAGCTTACAGCAAGAGGTGTACCAGCGGTATTAATACCATATCCATTTGCAGCAGAAAATCATCAAGAATTTAATGCTCGTGAATTAGAAAAAAATGGAGCTGCTAAAGTTATCTTAAATCGTGAACTTACAGGCGAAAAATTGATAAATGTATTAGAAGAAATGCTTGCTAGTGAAAATCGTCTACAAGAAATGGTAGAAGCTAGCCGTAATATGGGAAAACCTAGTGCTGCTTTAGCTATTGCTGAAATAGTAGTGGATTTGGCTAAAAAAACAAATTATTGATTGTGAGAGGTGTACTTGAAAAGTGCTTGAAGGTATAAAAAAATTACATTTTGTTGGCATTGGTGGCGTAGGTATGAGTGCCATTGCTGAAGTAATGTTAGACAAAGGATATGAAATATCTGGTTCTGATTTAAGTGAATCAGCAGTAGTAAAACATTTAAAAGCAAAAGGTGCTACAATTTATAAAGGTCATGATGCTTTGAATGTAGAAGGTAAAGAAGCATTAGTTTTATCTTCTGCTATACATCAAGATAATCCTGAACTTGTAGCTGCGAAAGCTAAAGGTTTAAAATTATTTCATCGTTCCGATATCTTAGCTTATCTATTAAATGATTCTAAAAGTATAGCAGTAGCAGGTGCTCATGGAAAAACAACTACATCTTCTATGATCAGTGTAGTTTTAGAACATGCAAAAGTTGACCCTACAATTTTAATTGGCGGTTTTGTAGATTATTTAAAAGGTAATGCAAAACTTGGTAAATCTGATTATTTAGTGGCTGAAGCTGATGAAAGTGATGGCTCTTTCTTGAAGTTCTATCCTAAAATTGCAGTTGTTACTAATATTGAAGATGACCATATGGATCATTATGGTTCTATGGAAAACATCATCAAAGCATTTATCCAATTTGTACAGAATTTAGATAAAGAAACAGGTCTTGCTGTATTATGCTTTGATAATGAAAATATTAGAAATATAGCAGATAAAGTGGATAGAAAATATATTTCTTATGCTTTGGATCATGATGCTGATTATATGGCAAAAGATATTAAAATAGATGGACCACATACAAGCTTTACTGTTATTTATAAAGGTGAAGTTTTAGGAGATGTAGCTCTTAATATTCCAGGCAAACATAATGTATTAAATGCATTAGCTACAATTGCTGTATGTCATCATATGGGATTGAGCATAGAAGAAATAGCAGAAGGATTTAAGGTTTTTTCTGGTACAAAACGTCGTTTCCAAACAAAATTTAGAAATGAAAATGTTTGGATTGTAGATGATTATGCACATCATCCAACTGAAATTCAAACAACTATAAAAGCTGCTAAACAGACAAATCCAAAACGTTTAATAGTAGCTTTCCAGCCACATCGTTATAGCAGAACACAATTATTGCAAAAAGAATTTGGTTCTTGTTTTGTAGGTGCAGATGTATTGGTATTAACTGATATTTATGCAGCAAGTGAAGACCCTATCGAAGGAATTTCAGGTAAAACTATTGTAGATGAAGTAAAAAAACAGACAGGTGTAGATGCTGTTTACATTGAAAAATTAGAAGATATTGCACCATGGCTTAAAGAAAATATTCAAGCTGGAGATTTAATCATTACTATGGGTGCAGGTAATATCTATACTGTTGGTGAAAATTTAGCTCAAAGTTTATAATTGTGAGGAATAGAAAATGAATTTTAAAAAGATTGTTGTCTTGATGGGTGGCCCATCTAGTGAAGCAGAAATTTCTAGATTAACTGGTACAGCTATTTTAAATGCTTTACAAGAAAAAGGTTATAATGCAGTAGGCATGGAATTTGTGCCAAAAACATTAGTAGAAGATATCAAAGAAAGTGGCTGTGATATTGTATTTAATGCTGTTCATGGTAAATATGGTGAAGATGGCAGAATTGCAGCAGTACTTGAAATGATTGATATGCCATATACAAGTTGCAGCGTTTTATCCAGTGCGATAACAATGGATAAAGTAGCAAGTAAACATCTTTTCCGTTCTACAGGAATTTCTACACCAAATTGCCTCATTTATCGTAAAACAGATACTGATAGAAATTTAGTAGAAGAAATTGCTGGTAAATTCTCTATGCCAGTAGTTGCAAAAGCAGCATCTCAGGGCTCTAGTATTGGAGTAGAGATTGTAGAGAAAAAAGAAGATTTACAAAAAGCAATTGATGCATGTTTTGAATATGATGATGCTATTTTAGTTGAAGAATTCATCAAAGGTAGAGAATTATCTATTCCTGTTTATGGAAATAAAGAAAAGAAAGCTTTACCAATTATCGAAATAACTACTAATTCTGGTAGATATGATTATAAGAGCAAATATACAAAAGGTGAATCTTTCCACATTATTCCAGCACCACTTAGCGAAGAATTAACAGCTAAAATTCAAAAATTATGTATTGATGCATGTACAGTAGCTGATTGCCGTGGTGTTGTACGTGTAGATGTTATGCTCAGTGAAGAAAATATTCCATATGTATTGGAAATAAATTCAGTTCCAGGTATGACACAGACATCTTTAGTACCAGATGCAGCAAATCATGTAGGCATCTCTTTTGGTGAATTATGTGAAATGATTTTGCAGATGGCTATAGAAGAAAAATAAGGAATAATTTATGACAAAAAAGCAAGTTAAATCAAAAAGATTAATTGCAGCTAAAAATTTAAAAAGAGGCCTAATAGGCCTCTTTGCTATACTAGCAATTATATTTATAATTAACTCGCCTATATTGAAAATAGGTTATGTAAAAGTTACAGGTAATTCTTATTTACCTAGAGAAGATGTTTTGCAAATTGCACGAATAACAGAACCTATAAATATTTTTTCTGTACAAACTGATGTTATTCAAAATTATTTACAAAATGATTTACGCATAGATACAGCTAAAGTTTGGCGAGATTTTCCGAACTGTTTAAATATAGAAATTGTAGAAAGATTACCACTTGCAGTTATGAATTGCAGTTATGGTTATGTTGATTTAGATAAAAATAGTGTGATAATTGACACATATAAAGATCCTAAAAAGATACAAAAGCCAGTGATAGTAGGCACTTCTTTAGATGATGTATATACTGGTGATAAAGTTGAAAATGAAGTAGTAAATAAGGTTTTAAGCTATTTAGGTTATTTAAAACCAGAAGTATTACAACAGATTATACAAATAAATATTGCTGATGCAAATACTATTGAAGCTTATACCCTAAAAGGAACAAAAATTATTTTAGGTAATATAGAAGATCCAGAGGATTTAGCAAATAAAACAAATGAATTTTTTTATGATGTAAAGACAACAACTATACCAGTTGAATACATTGATTTTAGTTATGCTCGACCAGTATTAAAAATAAAGCAATGAGGCTAAATAATGATTAGAGATAAAAAATTTTATTCGATAATTTTTATATGCTTTTTATTGGGATTTATGATATCTGTTCAAGTAAGGACGGCTCAAGAGAATGTGAAGACATCTACTCAATATCAACGAATAGAAAAATTATCTGATATGTTATTGCGTACGGAACAAGAACGTGATGAATTAAAAGCAGAAATTGTTAGATTGAAAGAAGATGGAAATTTGCGAAAAGAATTTCCTGAAAGGATAAATTTTTTAGCAGGAACAACAGCAGTTAAAGGACCAGGTGTAGTAGTATCTATTGAAGATAGCAAAAAAATCATATCAAATTCAGATAATACGAATTTATATATAATTCATGATGAAGATATTTTAAAAGTAATTAATGAATTACGAGCTGCGGGGGCAGAAGCAATCTCATTGAATGATCAAAGACAGATATCAACTTCAGAAATTCGCTGTGCAGGTCCTACTATTTCAGTAAATAACACAAGAGTAGCAGCTCCATTTGTAATAAAGGCTATAGGTAATGCCAAAAGTATGGAAGATGCTATAAAAATGCGTGGTGGAGTAGCTGAAACTTTGAGTGTATGGGGAATACAAGTGGATATAAAAAAGGATAATAATATAGTTATTCCTGCATATAAGGGTGCAACAGAATTTAAATATGTAACAGCTATATCTCAATGAGTTTTATGTAGGGGATTTTTATGAAAAATGTAGTTATTTTATGTGTGATAGCAGGTTTATTAGGTGGCAGTATAGGATACATAGTGCCAGTTGTTATTCCTACAGAATATAATAAATTATTTTCAGTGGCTATATTAGCTGGGATAGAATCTG
>ULSP01025539.1_pt1 | contig 11457 bp, 9 predicted proteins | sample 1956811 | NCBI WGS metagenome assembly ULSP01 (sample SAMEA4835711, study PRJEB28245) | human gut metagenome | biome: gut microbiome; material: fecal sample | place: Denmark | collected 2008
GGCGTATAATTATCTTTGTAGCTGTAACCGCACTTTGTACATTTATGAAGAGTGTAGCCCTTTTCGGTAAAGGTGGGTTTTACTATTGTACTTTCATATTCATGTGCACAATCTATATCAAAGTACACATAATCACTGCTATTATGTATCCAATCTCGCCAGTCATCAGTATACTGATGGAACATATTGCTGTTGTATGAATCTAATACAACTCTATATTGCCCTTTTCCGAATGTTGCTTGAAAACCGCTGTTAACATATGTTTGCCTGCAAACAGTCTTGTATTCACCGTCCGACAAAACCGCAACAGTTAAATTGTAATGCGTTGTTTTATCGGTAGGATCCCATGTAAACGATACGGTATCAGATTCTGTAAAACCGTTTGATGAAATATTTAAATAAGGTTTACCGGGCAAATTTTCATTATAGCACGTATCGCATTTTTCATAATAATCTAAATTACCGCCCGTAAACTCCTTGTATCCGCATCTCTGACACAAATGTGCATACTTGTGCGGATGGTACGCCTCAAAATATGTACTTCCGTAATTATGCCCTAAAGCCGATGTTGAACGGCTCTCTGTTGCTCCGCATGAGCATTTACGTTCTTCCGTTCCTCCGCTCGTGCAGGTCGCAGAAGTCTTTGTATACCATGAGCCGTAGGAGTGAGTGTGAGAAGATGAAGCAAGCGTGGTAAAGCTATATGTACCGCTTGTTCTCGACATTGAAGCACCAAGATAAGTAAAGTACTGTGTAATTTTATATGAATATTGCGTTGCCGAACTCAAAGTAAATCCTACTTCAGCTATCATATCAAAGTATATCTGTTTGCTTTCAACACCCTCGTTGGGGTAGTTACCGCTGGGAGTAAATGAATACGATTTTTTATTTGACGAATTGTTCGTCTGCCATACTTCGATCGAATATTTCGTTGCTTTTGCAGAAGCGGGTTTATTTGCATAAAGCGCTATTCTCGCATCATTAGTCTTGATATTTTTTGCAGTCACATCCGAGAACCACGTTGACGGCATTTTCTCTATAGTGAATTTCTGTGCAGCTATATTACTGGCATAAGTCCATAAATGAACGTTATCATTTCCGCCGCCGCTGTCAAGTACGCTTGATGTCGAGTATTTCGGTTTCAGCAGATAGCTTCCCTGCGAGCCGTAAACACCCCAACGTTGAGCAGATGAATCATTATCCGTCCATACCTGAATATTTGTACCGTCGGCTGTACCTGCATTGTTTACATCAAGCCTCTTTCCTGTGCCGACATTCACTATTTTATAATAGTTATCGCTGTTTTTATAGAACTTCCAGAGCTGATTATTTGAACCGTTGTACGAAACAGCGGTAACATTGTTGTCACTGCCTGCCGAAAGTACCTTTCCTGTTGAGGTGCATCTGATCACAGATTCAAATTTGCTTCCGATATCGGAAGGAGTAGACTTTAAATCAATTGTGTCAACATAGCTCTTTGAACGTGTAACCAATATTCTATCATATCTTGAATACTTTCTCGAATTGTTGTAACGAACCTTATTTGTTTGTCCTGGTTCATTTACTTTATTTCCATAATTAGATTCATACACATAAAATAAATCCTTATTGAGATCGCACCCTAAATATATTGCCGCATGCACGAAAGTTCCGTTTCGAAAACACTCAAGGTAATCTCCAGGTTTGAGTTTTGAAACGAAACTATCGCATATTCCTCCGTAATTTTTACTGTCTATCTCTGTTATATTTGTATTAGTATCATGTCCGAATATAAAACAGAATGAAAATCTTGCAAATGCCAGGCAAGTATAACATCCTCCTCTATTACATACCGATGGCACTATAGTGCCATGAGCTTTTGAATTTTTCGATAAAATATCGCCCAATCTACAATTACTACAGTTGTGGGTGCTTGCATTGCTGGAATTGCAGGCTTTTCCGTTAACAGAAAAATAACTACCATCCGGAAATAACGACTTCAACTGTGATATTCTGTCAAGTACACCCGCTTTATCAATTTCACTAACTGCCCCCGCCGTCAAACTCGTACTCTCCCTCACCGCCGGCAGATTATCCCCCAGCGGCGTTGCAACGGCTGTCAGCATCATAACCGCCGACAGTACTGCCGCACCCAGTCTTTTTACACTTTTAATCATAATTTTCCTCCTTAAGCGACTGTATATAGTTGTAAAATAATCGCAATCTTCTTGTTTGATAATACCTTAAATTTTTCCTTCTTTCAACCTATCAGGCAAAATCAACTTTCATAACGACAAAAAAAGCACACAAATTCCGATTACTATACATTGTAACAGATAATATAAAAGGGCACAGTACGCCCTCGCAAACTATGCCTTCATTACCGTAATTGATTTTTCGCAGAGATTTTGCGCATAGCTCACAGGAACGCTTTCCAAAAGCCCTCCTATACATAAATTGTAATTCATCGCCTTGCACATATTTTTCTCCGCAAATATTTGCTATAAATGTTTTTATTGATTTAATTTAAGTATATCACCGTGAACAATATCTGTCAAGCATCAAATAACTATATCCGATTTTTCATCTCTTTCGAAAACCTCGGTTGCAGAGCCTTAATAGATACGATATTATTAATTTATAATATATACAAGCAATCTCAATCTGACATCAAAAATCTCCACCTTCCCCTCAATTCTCAAATTCATCACAATTCATCAACCTGCGCATATTCTGTCTGTTCTGCCAAAACCCCTTGGTAATGCGGAAAAACGCAGTTTTTTATCGCAATCGAATCATCACCTTGATATTTCCATTAACGGAAATTATTATCAAAGCATATACTACTCTTGTATCAACCATAATATACCATAAATTTACATAATGAGGTGATTTTTAATGTGTGGAATAGCAGGTTGGATAGATTGCCGCAGGCTGTGCGACAGCGCCGCAATAATGCGTAGAATGGCTCAGACAATGGTTCCGAGAGGTCCCGACAGCGGCGGCTTCTACACCGATGATAACTGTGCACTCGCCCACCGCCGCCTTAGCGTCATAGACCCCGCCCGAAGCGCCCAGCCGATGACCCGTAAAACCGCCCTCGACAGCTACACTATCGTCTATAACGGCGAGCTTTACAACACCGCCGAAATCCGCTCTGAGCTTGAATCTACGGGCATTTCGTTCACCTCCTCCGGCGACACGGAGGTACTGCTCTGGGCATACATCACCTGGGGCGAGGCGTGCCTCGACAAGCTCAACGGAATATACGCCTTTGCCGTGTGGCAGGAAAAGGAAAAACAGCTCTTTCTTGCCCGTGACAGAATCGGCGTGAAGCCGCTGTTTTACTACGAATACGCAGGCGGCCTTATCTTTGCGTCCGAGATAAAAACGCTCCTCGCCCACCCTATGATAGAGCCGGTAATCGACCGTGACGGCATCGCCCAGATAATGCTCTTAGGTCCTGCGAGAAAGCCGGGAAGCGGCATCTTCAAAGGGATCAGGGAGCTTCGCCCTGCCGAGTGCGCAATGTACTGCCGATGCGGACTCAGAAAGCGCACCTACTGGTCGCTCCACGCCCTTCCCCATAAGGAAACCGCCGAGGAAACCGAACAGCACATAGCCTACCTCCTGACCGATGCCATAAAGCGCCAGCTTGTCAGCGATGTTCCGCTTTGTACAATGCTTTCGGGCGGTCTTGACAGCAGTATCATAAGCGCCGTTGCCGCCAAAGAATTTGAACAAAACGGCAGACAGCTCACCACCTATTCTATCGACTACAAGGACAACGACAAGAACTTCCACAGCAGTAAATTCCAGCCCGATATGGATGCACCGTGGATACGGAAAATGTCAGCGTTCATCGGCTCTAAGCACATCAATGTCGAGGTCGATACGCCTGCTCTGACCGACGCTCTGGAGCTGTCAACCTACGCCCGTGACCTGCCCGGAATGGCAGACGTAGACAGCTCTCTGTACCTGTTCTGCAAGGCTATCAAGGGCAACTTCACCGTTGCTCTCAGCGGCGAGTGCGCAGATGAAATCTTCGGCGGCTATCCGTGGTATCACAACGAGGAAATTCTCTACAAACCGGGCTTCCCGTGGGCTTGCTCGACCGCATCCCGTGCGGATCTGCTCTGCGAGGGGATACTGGGCGACATCGACCCGAATGATTATGTCAACTTCTGCTGTAACGAAACGCTTAAGAACACCGAATATCTCGACACCGACAGCCGCAAGGACAGACGTATGCGTGAGATGTTCATGCTGAACTTCTATTGGTTTATGCAATGTCTGCTTGACCGCAAGGACAGGATGAGTATGGCTCACGGGCTTGAGGTAAGAGTGCCGTTCTGCGACCATAGGATTGCCCGTTACGCTTTCAATATTCCGTGGGAGATAAAGGCGGCAGGCGGCAGGGAGAAAGGCATTGTCCGCCGTGCGATGAAAGGCATACTGCCCGACGATGTGCTTTGGCGCAAGAAATCGCCGTATCCAAAGACCCACAACCCGACCTATCTCGCTGAGGTTACCCGCAGGATGAGGACCGTGCTTGCCGACAAGGATTGCCGCCTTACCGAGATCGTCAGCCGTGAAAAGCTGTTACGGCTGTGCGACGATCCGACACTGTTTGAGGGCAACTGGTACGGTCAGCTTATGACCTCGCCGCAGATTTTCGCTTACCTCTTGCAGATAGAATACTGGCTCAGGCGGTATGATGTGAGGATTGACAGGCAATAAATACGCAAAACGGGTATCGGCATTTTACCGATACCCGTTATATTTTACTTCTTTGTTCGGACTGTCAACAATATCTGCCGATTTTCTCAAGAACAGCAATAAACCGCTTGTCATCACGGATAGCGTTATATCTGTCCGCCTGCATTTTATCGTACAATTCCTTGCAGTCCGTGAAATCGTAATTCTTGATAGTATTGAACGGACCATATTCGAGATTATTTACAAGCAGAGATGTGTGCCGTGCATTTTCGGGTAGCGTATCTGACATTACAGCAAATTGAGCCGCTTTTTCAAGACTTGATAACGCGAGCTCATAATCGCCCTCAGACATAGCCAGATCAGCAATATACCTATGCGTAATTGACACTGTACCGCTGTAATTAAGATAATCGCCGTCATCAAATACAAGTTCAAGAATCGCAAGCGCCTTTTTCATTATTTCTATTCTTTCCGCATCGGACATAGTTTCATTCCTGTATCCGAGGTCAGCCAGATTTATTAACGCACACCAAAATATACTTGTATACCACTTTATTGCACGTTTCAGATGTGTTTTCTGCTGTTCTCCCTCATATAAATCCCCGAGAACTACTGTATCGGTACATCCTATATTGGGAAGCTTCTTAGCGTATTCAATCGCCTTTTCCTTTTCTCCGAGACTTGAATAGATATAGCAAAGCTGCTGAGTTGTTTGGTTAATAATCGCACCGTCTGTGCAATGCGATAAAATACGATTTCCTATTTCGGCAGCCTCACGATTGAAGCTGATTTTTTCTTCTTCGGACAATCCCCGACCGTCTTTGTATTCACAGAATGCCAGTTGATTGACAAGCCTGAATTGAAGCTCATAATTTGTAGGATAGGTTTTTACCGCATCACGCAGTAGCAGAATATTCTCGTAGATCAAGCCCTTTGAGCCATTCTCTTCAAGCTGTCCGAGCAATTCTTTTAGCTGTTCCTCGCTCCTCCAATTCTCCATTCCCATAAGCTCGTCAAGAGTAATTTCAAAGTAGCTCGCAATAGTCGGCAATAGCGTTATATCGGGATAAGTCGTTCCGTTCTCCCAGCGGCTCACTGCCTGTGCCGACACACCTAGAACATCAGCAAGCTGTTCCTGTGTAAGCTCACGCTGTAATCGGAATTTCTTTAGGTTTTCGCCAAGTTTAAGCCCTAGATTTAGCATAGTGTTTTCCTCCGTACTGTTCATTTGGAGCTCCTGCTATAATAATATTCGATTTCAGCAGATTTGTCTATAGCTCGTTTGTTGAGAAGAATTCAACTATAGTGAGAGTGATTGCCGGATGCTTACCGAACTTTGTTGATATATTATGAAGTCTAAAGTGCTTTTAATTTATACACATATAAGCTGAACCTAAGTCATATGGAATAAACCGTTCCGCAAATTCTATTACCGACTTTATTTGATTATATCTCCGGTTATCCTCTCCGTTTGTTCCCTCGATTATATCAATGATTCTTTCGTTTTGCATAAAAGTCAGTTTCCAGTGGTATCCGTCAATAAGTGCTTTACCGTGATTATCGGAATCATAGCAAAACAATTCAGAAGCCGCCGGGTTAATAATATGACCTGCCGTTTCTTTATTTATCCGAAACAGAATGTCATCATTGCTTTGGAACAAATCTCTGTATTCAATAAGACCGTTTCTGTGAATACACACTCTGTACCGTTTGTCATAAGCCGCCTCATTGTATATTTCGAGACGGTTCACCCATTCTGAGTAACATATGACGTTTACGTCTTGACTCGTAATTGCTCATTATACGCTTTCTGAATTCAGCCGGAACAGGAACATTGTATTTGTCTACATAATTTGTAAAAACATCAGTCCAGTAGTACAGCCCATCCGAATAGATGTTTCCGTAACCGATAATTTCGTCGGGATTTATAATGTCACGCTCTGTACCGGGACAGCAGATTACACAATGCTCTCTCAGATATTCCAGTATTATTTTCTTTTGGCTGTCCGGTTTTTCGCAAACAAGCTCTTTTATTTTCGGAAGCGATTTATCGCCATATTCATAAGCAAATCTCACGTCTATATGACTGCGTTCCATAGTAAGCCTTTCAATATCGAATTTTGATATTATGCAAAAGCGGTCACAGCTTGCCGCCGTGACCGCTTTTATTAATTAACGCTTTGTTTATTCCCGACCGTTCGCTAACCTCAATAACGCACCAACCTTTAAAAAGGTCGGAATTTGAAGCGGCACATTGCCGTCCGCTTTATATTGATTATTGCTTTGTGTAATCCCGCCGTTATTCTAACCTCAGGCTGACCGCCGACAGTTTCAAAGGCGGAACTTGAAGCTGCACATTGCCGTCCGCTTTATATTGATTGCTGCTTTGTCTATTCCCGACCGTTCGCTAATCTCAATAACGCACCAACCTTTAAAAAGGTCGGAATTTGAAGCGGCTCACAGCCGCCCACTTAGCTGTCGAGGGTTTTGGGGTCGTCGATTTTTTCGCCTAAGAACTTGGGAAGCTCCATACCTGCCTGGTTGAACATTTCACCCATAGGCGGAACAGCTTTCATTATACCGCTGATAAAGTCGGCTGTGGCGGTCTTGCCGTTTTCGCCCTTTGAGCCGCCGTCCCAAACGGTTACCTTGTCTATCTTGATGTTCTTGATAGCTTCTACCTGTATCTTCATCAGCTCTTCCATGTTGTTTGCAAGAATCAGCTTGATTGCGCTGTCTGCGTTTCCGCCTGCGGCATTTACAAGCTCTCTCATACCGTCAGCCTGCTTTACGAGTATCTCCTGAGCGCCTCGTGCCTGTGCTTCCATCTTTGCAAACAGAGCGTCAGCCTCACCCTTTGCGGTACGGCGTGCAACCTCTGCCTTTGCCTCTGCCTCAATCTCAGCCTGCTCCTTGGCAATCTTAGCCTTAACGATAACGTCTGCCTGCTGAGTTGCGGTTTCGAGGGCGGCACGGGTCTGTTCTGCCTGCTGCTGTGCTATGTAGGCTTCTTCCTTTGCCTTAGCTGCCTGAACAGCTTCTGCGGCTGTAGCAAGACGCATTGATTCTGCTTCCTTTTCACGTCTTAAAGCCTCAGACTGAGCGACCTCAATCTTGGACTCGTTCTCACCCTTGATAGCAAGAGCGTTTGCGGCAGCGACCTGTATACGCTGGTCACGCTGTGCGTTAGCCTGACCGATCTCACCGTCACGATCCTTTTCGGCAACGGATTTCTTCGCATCGTTGATAGCCTTTGCGGCAGCTTCCTTACCGAGCGCTTCGATATATCCCGACTCATCGTTAATATCTGTTACGTTAACGTTGATAAGACGTAAGCCTATCTTCTTAAGCTCAATCTCAACGTTGTTTGATACGGCAACAAGGAACTTGTCACGGTCGTTGTTTATCTCCTCAATTTCCATAGTAGCAACTACAAGACGTAACTGACCGAATATGATATCCTTAGCAAGCTCCTGTATCTCGTTCATTCTCAGACCGAGCAGACGCTCAGCGGCATTCTGCATTATACCCGGCTCTGTCGAAATACCTACTGTGAATCTTGAGGGTACATCAACACGGATATTCTGCTTTGAAAGTGCGTTCTTCAAGTCTACATTGATAGATATGGGCGTTAAGTCCATAAACTGATATGACTGGATGATGGGCATAATGAATGCCGCACCGCCGTGTACGCACTTTGCGCTTCTTGCCTGACCGTTCTTGTCGCTTCCGACTTTACCGTAGATAACAAGTATCTTATCCGAGGGACACTTACGGTATCTTGATAAGATACCCATCAATAATGCGAATACGATAACTACCGCAACGCATATTGCAATTAAAATTTCGGGCTGCATGAATATTTCCTCCTGTAACTTAGAAATTGCTTTATTGCTTATTTATCCTTTTCAACCGCCACGACATCGCCACGCACGTCTATTATCCGTACCTGCGTTCCCGTGGGGATTGCTTCCTGTTCATCGGTGACAGCCGAAAGCTCTATGAAACGCTCTCCCGCCGCTATTGTCACCTTTCCCTCTCCGCTTTCGTTTGCGGGAATCGGGATATATACCCTGCCCTTTTCACCGAGCAGCCTGCGCACGTCAAGGCTTCCGTCCTGAGTGAGCCTTCTTGTAAGCTGAAGCACCTTTGCGACTCCGAGCATCGCAAGAAATCCCAGCACAAGCGCAATTATTATAGCTATCGCAACGTGAAGTCCGAGCGAGGTACATATAATACCCGTCCAGCCGAATACGCACAGGAATGTCATAATTCCCTGCAATGTGAAAAGCTGCATTGTGCCGAAGTCCGCCGGATTCGAGCCGTCGCCGGTCGTCATATGGTCGCACCCTTCTATTGCGTGAGCTGTCATATCCGTCGGTATGTCCGCAGGAACATCGGCAGGCATATCGGGAACATCTCCAAGACCGTCTATTCCGCTCGTGTCGCTGAACTCAATGCCTTCTCCTCCGTGACCTATACCTATCATAAGCAGGATAGTCTGTATCACTATAATAAGCGTTGCGGGGATGGCTATGCAGTAAAAGACCTGCATTGTAATACCGAGCGAATTCCACCATTCAAACATATCTTCCACCCTTTCTTTTCATATAATACTGCTGCCAGAACATTTTTCACGGGCCTTCCGTGAATGTCGGGTCTGTCACTTGTTGTAATAGCCCAACGTGAGAAGTATAAGAAAATTCTTGTCGGTCAGCGTCCATTGCTCATTTACATATTTGAACTCGATAGTATACTCGAATTCTTTCGATTTGAACTCCTTGTCGCCTATAACGCTGTCTATATAATCCATCTGTGCATTGTAGTCATTCTTGAATTCCGAATTTATCTTTGAATCGGTCTTTTCGTTGAACTTCTCCATATCAAGAGCGGTAAAGGTACCTGTGACACTGCCTGTTCTGGTTTCCTTGTCAGCCTTTTCGGTCAGATTATTATAGGTAACATAATTATCAAATATTGACGCTAAGGTAGCGGAATATCGTGAGAGCCATTTTGCGTCATAATCTGTGCCGGTATCGGTAAAATAAAGCTCCATACTCATTTTGGAGAAGGTACGGCAATACTCCGCAAGACTGTCATAATCCTTGCTTTTTGCAAGCGTGAATATCTTTTCAACGGTTTCCTTCGGAGAAAGCTGTACTGCGGAGGTTTCTCCCTTATCAGAACAGGCGGTCATCGCAACCGCTGTCGAAACCGCACAGAAAAGAGCCGCCGCCCTTAATAACGTTTTCTTTAATCTATATGAAAATTTCAATTTCAATATCCTTTCTGCCTATAGCAGATCTTGCTATGTAAATTTAATTTACCTTAATTATAGCACATTTGAACGAAATGTCAATATCAAACTTTGCAATTGTAAAAAATAAGCAGTTTGCACAATATAAGCCTATGTTTTTTGTGCAATACACAGAAAAGCGACATTATTTGCACCGCAGATAAAAAATTTTCGGCAAATGCACTTGATTTTTTTACGGCTATCTGCTAAACTATCAATATAAAAGGTAAATTAAATTTACAGAGACTGTTTAAAGGTAATTATCCGTAACCGTCTGAACGATCAATACTTTATCAATGCGGAAGGAGTGAAAATATGAATTCTGAAGAACTGGGAAAAAGAATTAAAGAAGCACGACTTGCCAAGAAGATGACTCAATCCGAGCTTGTCGGAACGTTCATTACAAGAAATATGCTCAGCCGTATCGAAAGCGGAAATGCCTGCCCGTCCGTGAAAACGCTTGAATATCTGGCAGGGCGGCTTGATCTGCCTGCAGGTAGTCTTATATCCGACGAGGTGCAGGGCGAGGAAGATCCCGACAGAAACGCACAACAGCTTATAACGGTAAAGCGGCTGTACAAGGACAGCGATTATCCTGCCTGCATAAAGGCGGCGGAAAAGCTCAACGGCAGTGAGTTTGAGGACGAGGGGCAAGCGATAACGGCACGCTGTTGTATAGCTTTATCGGAAAAAGCCATGAACAGCGGAGATAAAGCGGCGGCAATAAAATACGCAAAGCAGGCGCTTGAGCTTGCCGACAAGGGCATTTACAAAAGCCGTGAAATAAGCGTTGACGCTACACTTAAGCTGTCGGAAATCGCAGGAGGAAAGTAATACGAATCTCATTATAGATTGTTATGCGATATACTTTTCGATGCAGGAACAGTGGCCGGCACAAGCCCCATACTGCCGAAACCGTTGCCTAAACCGTTAAGGATAATCTGCTGTGTACCGGCATCACTTGCTTTTACCGTGATAATTGCGATAATGGCTATAGTTGCGGTAATCTTTATACAGGATATGCCTGTAGTAAGCATACTGCTCGGCGCACTTGATGTAATTATGATATTTTTGCTTCTGAGCATATTCGAAACAGGAAAAGATAAAAAATGATTGACAAAGCTCTTTTTTTGGTGTATAATATTATCGTTGTGATGTCGGAAGATATCACAGGATATATGCAGACGTATCGAAGTGGTCATAACGGGGCTGACTCGAAATCAGTTTGCGGGCAACCGCACGTGAGTTCGAATCTCACCGTCTGCGCCAACAAAACCCTTGAAGGCTGAGGCTTTCAAGGGTTTTGTTTATGAGCATATTTATGGATAGCAAAAAGGCTCCGACAGTTCAAGTCGGAGCCTTAAGCAAGTAGAAAAAGTCTTTCATTTGGATATACTTCTGTTATTTCATTCAGCTATGGCTACGATAGCAAGCTACCGATAGTTCTTTTTGTCGGACAGCAC
>ULSP01031587.1_pt1 | contig 11275 bp, 14 predicted proteins | sample 1956811 | NCBI WGS metagenome assembly ULSP01 (sample SAMEA4835711, study PRJEB28245) | human gut metagenome | biome: gut microbiome; material: fecal sample | place: Denmark | collected 2008
CGGGCCTAACGGTGCCGTCATCATGGGCGAACTTGATCTGGATAACCCGTCGTACTACGACGAGGACTCCGGCACTATCAAGACGGATAATGGTCAGGTCACAGCGCTTACCGCGTCCCCGACAAACATTTCCGGCAAAGTCAACGATCGTGTGACGGTCAATGTGGTGGCCTCCCCGAACGGTGCCACTGGCAGCATCACCGCCACGGTAGCCGACACCGAGAAGGCCACCGCCACGGACAACGGGGATGGCACTTGGGATATTCAGCTGAAGCAGGCCGGTGCGGGTACCGTCACGTTCAAGGCTGGTAGTGTGCAGACCGTGGTCAACTTCAACATCAAGAATTGAGCATAAGTAACGCCCGCTACCAGAATTGTGGTGGCGGGCGCAGGATGGAAGGTTGCGAGAAAAGCAACATGATTCATGATACCACCCGATTGGAGCAATAATGACTACCCCGGTTTTGAGCATCGACACCCGCGAAGCGTTCCGTACCCTTACCGTGAAGCTTGACGGCACCGTGTACACCATGCGTCCGCTCGGCTCGAAAGACATGCTCACCATGTTGGATAATGCGGAGACTATCGACAAACTAAGCACTGGCGTTGCGAACCGTGAGACTTTGGAAACCGCCGAAAAGATTATCTTCCCACTGGTCGAATCGCTTATGAGTCCCGCTGGTAAATTCTCTGAGTGGAAGGTGAAGACGCGGGAGCGTAGCGACCTCGCCTATCAGCGTGCCATGACCGCGTTATGCGGGCTTATGGCTAAGAACATCACGGTTGACATCAAGGGCGAATAAATGAGGTCGTGGGATAGTCTGCTTACTCCCGCCGAACGGGAGGCGATGAAGGAGTACAAACGGAAAGAGGTGTCACGCAAACCGCTTCCGAGCGTTCATATCCTCGCTGAATTGGGTGATGTGTATGGGTGGCAGGCTATCCGCGACGTGTTGGAAAACAAGGTTGACCCAGACCTTATGATGAGACTGCTTCGGGAGGGACGCCGTATCAAACGGCGGCGGCTGGCGGAACAATACCAGATGACGTTCAATTGCATCGCCGCCGCGCTGTCCAAACATGGCGACCAGAAGATAACCGGTATCATCAATAATCTTATGAAGGACTTGTGATGGCAGACTCGACGCTGACCCTAGACGCAGAAATCAACACCGGCGATTGGAATGCTGGAGTCAAGGATATTGAATCTGGTAGCCGTCAGATCGAAACGTCGGCGCGACAAGCTGATGAAGCGTTGGGTAACGTTGACAAGTCGGCTGGCAAGTCTTCCAGCGGGTTCGGAAAGTTCGGTGTAGTCGCCGGTGCCGTTGGCGGTCTGGTATCCTCTGGTATCGGTATGGCGGTTGATGCGATTGGCGACCTTACCGGCGATATCGTGGAAGCGTCCGACTCGGCGGATAAGTTCAAGAGCGCTCTGAACTTTGCTGGTCTGGATACCAGTACTATTGACGCGCTTACTGCAAGCACTCAGACATACGCCGACCAGACCGTGTATTCCATCAGTGATATTCGCAACATAACCGCCCAGCTTGCCGCGAACGGCGTACAGGGTTTCGACAAACTAGCCGAAGCCGCTGGTAATCTGAACGCTGTAGCCTCTGGCAACGCGGAAACTTTCAAGTCGGTCGGTATGGTGCTTACACAGACCGCTGGAGCTGGCAAGCTCACCACGGAAAACTGGAACCAGTTGTCCGACGCCATCCCCGGTGCTTCCGGAAAACTTCAGGAAGCCATGCTCAAGAACGGTGCTTATACCGGTAACTTCCGCAAAGCGATGGAAGAAGGCGAGATCAGCGCGGATGAATTCAATCAAGCCATAATGGACTTGGGTATGACGGACGCCGCTAAAGAGGCCGCGACCAGCACCAGCACCATTGAAGGTGCTATGGGCAACCTCAAAGCGTCCGTGGTCGGCGTGGGAACTACGATTCTTGACCAGTTTAAAGGCCCGCTGACATCCGGCATTAGTATTGTGGCTGAGAGAATCAGCGGGCTTAGTGGCGTGTTTACCGGACTGGTGCAGACCCTCGGCCCGATTCTCTCGCAGATCGGCACAACGTTCCAGACCGCGTTCCAACCGGTTGTAGGAGTCGTTCAGTCGCAGTTGCTTCCGGCGTTCCAGCCGCTTATGAGTGCCTTACAGAATATCGGCAATGTCATCATGCCTGCAATCCAGCCCATCGCATCAGGGTTAGCTACCGTGGCGAGCTACATCGTGCAAACTATGAGCGTCATTTCAACTGCTGTAACGCCGGTGATTAATAACATCGCCTCGTCGATTCAGACGGTGCTTCCGGCACTCCAGCCGCTAATGAGTGCTTTGCAGAATCTCGGTAATGCCATCATGCCTATTATCACGGCCGCAATCCAGACCATTGCACCAGTGTTGTCTACCTTGGTGAGCAACATCGGGCAAACCATGAGCGTTATCGCCACAGCTGTAACACCTGTGATTAATAACATCGCCTCGTTGATTCAAGCCGTTCTACCAGCCATCCAATCAGCGTTCCAAATCTGTGGCACTTACATTCAAGGCGTCATCAACGCGGTTTTCCCGTTCATCCAGACGGTTGTCACTTCGGTTATGAACGTTATTAACGCGATAATCACCACCGTATTGGCCGCGATTAACGGTGATTGGTCTGGGGTATGGGAAGGAATCAAGAATATCGCTTCCAGCGTCTGGAACGGTATCAAAAGTATCGTTTCTGGTGCCATCAATGCAGTGTTGAGCGTCATCTCAAGCGTGTTGAGCGGCATCAGCGGTATTTTCAGCAGTGTGTGGAACGGTATAAGGGGAGCCGTAAGCAGTGCGTGGAGTGGCATTACCAGTGCTGTCAGCAGTGGCGTTAGTTCCATGATGAACTTCATCACCAGTATCCCGAGCCGTATCATGGGCGTGTTCAGCGGAGCCGGATCATGGTTGCTGAGCGTAGGCAAGAACATTATTCAGGGTCTGATTAACGGTATTACGAAAGCCGTCGGCGGTGCCATCTCAGCAGTCAAGAACGCGGTTAGCGGTATCATCGACGGTGCTAAGAGTATGCTGGGTATTCATTCCCCGTCGAAGGTGTTCGACCGTGAGATAGGTCGGATGATTCCGGCTGGTCTTGGCCGTGGCGTATCGGAGAACAAGCGTGCGGCCACTCGCCCGGTGGAAGACATGGTGGACTCGCTTCTGCCGTCTTCCATCGTGACTCCTATGCCTGTCATGTCCAACCCGGTGCCCATGAACACGACTAGTGGCCCGCGTGTGAGCGCGCCTATCACGGTGAACGCTCTTGACCCGAACGCGGCAGCTCGGGAAACCGTGCGAGTGATTAATTTCCATTACGTGTGACAAGCAGCGCGGGTAGACTGAGGGTATGGCTATCTTTACCCTTGACCCGCGCGACGTTCGTCTGACCCTGAACGGGTTCCCCTTGTATGGAACCGACTCATACGGGTGCGAGTGGCACGTAACGTTCCAGAACGTCTCAGGATTGTTCGACGGCGTTGGCTCAACATTGCAGACCAAAGAGAAAGCATGGTCTGACGGCTGGTTCAGCAATATTCCCGTGGCTCAGGGCCGTTCGATCAGTGTCGAGGGTCATATCATCGGCAAATGCACGGAAAACTGCATCAACGCTTGGGATGCATTCAAACGTTCGTTCAACATCACTGAACAGTCGCTTGTAGTGCAACTGGGGAACATCAGCCGTCAGGTACAGGTCATGCAATCGTCTTCCGCGCCATTGGTGGAATGGGTTGGCGTCAACATTCTTAAATTCAGTATCGGTTTAACGGCTTTGGACTCGTATCTATACGATACGCAGTCAGTGAGCGGCAATACTGGTCTGCCACGCTCTCAGGGCGTTATGACGTTCCCCTATTACTTCGAGGATATCAACACCGGCAAGGGGTCAACGTGGGTATGGTCTGAAACAACCGTGTCGGGTAGCGTGCCCCTCACTAACACTGGTAGTGCTCCAAGTCCGGTGACTATTCGTATCGATGGGCCTGTTGTCAACCCGCAGGTTGAGCATAGTCCGAGCGGGCATATCATGGCGTTCGACCTTAGTTTGGGCGAGGGCCATTACATTCTAATTAACGGTGCCACACACGAAATTCTTGTTGATGGTACAGACCCGGCACGTGGCAGTGTGGTCCGGCGTGAATGGAGTTACGCGGGAATCGGGGAGAATGTTTGGATGTTCAACGCCGAGGAACCATCGGATAACGCGCGTATGACGGTCACGTTCAACCCGGCTTACATCTAAGGAGGTTTCGGATGTCTTTTATCTCTAACCGGTTGCCGCAGGCGAACGGACTATCCTCGGGCACGGAGCGTGTATTATGGCAGCGTTCCGGCTTACAGTTCGTGTCCGTCACGTTGGATGACGGTACGGTGATAACTGAACTCCCAGACCTCCAACTGACTCACCTGACCTACCGTTTCGAGGAAACAACCAGTGAAACGGCCACACTCCCGTGGCGTAATGCTCCACGCAACTGGTATGAAGCCACCACCCCGTATCAGGCCGCCATACTTCTGGTGCGTGAATCCACCGTGTTGTGGGGCGGTATCGTGGTCAAACGAGAACGGGTGATGCGCGGTGACGGATTGACTCTGACATTGGCAACCGTCGAACATTATCTCGACAACGTGTATGTGCAGGATCACACGTACACTAATCGTGATCAGTGCGAGATAGTGAAAGACCTCGTAACCAGTACGCTTGAAAACCATCGTTTCAATCTTGTTGTCGAAACGTCCCCGAGTAGCATTAAACGTGACCGCATGTATAAGGCGGAAAGCGACAAAACCCTGTTAAGCGTATTGCAGGAGCTTGCAAACGTGTTGAACGGGCCGGAATGGTGTACATCATGGCGGGTCATCAACGATGGTCATTATGAACCGGTCATGACGGTAGCCGACCGTATCGGTTCCACCACGCCAAGCACAACGTTCGATGAAAGCGTTATGACCACGTTCAACCTGTTGGAGGATTACACGAACGGGTACGGCGCTAACGCGGTCATGGCGGTGAGTACGGCGGACGCTGGAGACCGTCCGCAATCCGATTGGATGATTGCAGACCAGCCCCACCGGCCTCGGATTGAATATGTGTTCCAACCGTCAACAAGCATCAAGTATAAGAGCACGTTGAACGAACATGCTAAATCGTCATTGTTGCAGATGCAGAACGGTACCCAGACCATCACTATGGGATTGAGCCTGCTATCCGCTCCAATGGTGTATGAGGAGTGGAAGCCGGGCGACCTTATATCGTGGACGGTTGAGGAAGACGGCGAACATTTCCCTTACCATGACCACGGTACCGCTCGTATCATCGGGTATGAGATTGATTTAAGTCAGGCGTGGACTATCACGCCTACATTGCAGCAGGAGGACGATAATGACGAGCAAATTCAAGTTCAGTCTAGATAGCACGGACGCGACAGCCCGTCAGTTCGCGGACATCAAACGACAGTTGCAGGAGCTGTCGCCGAGCATCGTCAACAGCGTTAAACCTATGGTCGATCAGATCACGTCCATGTACGAGGAAGTGCAGATCTTGACGAACAATCTTGACCGGCGGGTGCAGGAAAGCATTACCCGCAACAGTTACACACGTTCCGAGATTGACGTTAAAACACATGAATGGAACTGGGGGGTATTGACTCCGAACCGTGGTGGTACTGGTACCGGCAACGCCTACAACAACTTGTTTACGTCCGGCCAATGGCGCGCCGCATGGGTGTTGTCCAACGGCACTATGGGCACGGCGCAATCAATTCGTGCGGTGAAAACCGATATCGTGGACGCCGACGATTACATTCCCGTTGACGCTCTCCGCAAGGTGAAATGGTGCATCTACCGGATGAAGAATGACAAGAACCTGAAACTTGATGATTCGCAGCCGATGGTAGGCATGATAGCCGACGATATGGATGAAAACGGTTTAGGTTTCTTCTGCGAATACGATGCAGACGGCAGTCTGGTGGGCATCAACTATCCGATGTTGGGAGTGGCGGCGCTCCGACTCGCTCAACAGGTGGCGGATGAAGTGGACGCGCTCAAGGCTAAGGTTGACGAACTATCCTCTGTCACGGATAAAATGGGTGTAGACGATTCGGAGGATTGATTATGGCTATTATCATGCACCCGCTTACCGCTAAGAACGGTACCCCGACGTATACTGCGGACAATTACAGACACGCCATCAACCCTCTATTAGTTCCGTCTGATGGTAGCGCGTTCAACGGGTTGTCTGGCATTCGTTACGGTTCCCCGAGTCCTCTGGTCACGGTGAGCGGTCTGACCGTTACGGTCAAACCTCATTGCGGTACCATCAGCCCGTGGGATGGTCTCGGCGCGTACACTTACGCCATCACCACCAATACGACCGTGGAACTCGCAAACTCCACCAATAGTTACAAGGTTGCGGTTACTGTGGAAGACCCTTCGCAGTCGCATGGTACGACTCCGCGCGGAAAGATAGAAGTGTTCTCTGCTGGCACTCCTGACTCGAATATCAACGGTCTTGTAATCGCCAAGGTTAACGCCGGTGTCGCGTCCGATGCGGCCCCGATGATTCGCAATAACGCGGTTCTCATGGCACGTAATCTTGAACAGCTCAACACCATTGACGCGATGGATGGACAGGAGGCTGTGACGATGGCCGATAATGTTCATTATGTTAGAAGCGGCGGCGCGTGGGTTTCAGATGCGTTGAAAACCAGTTCTCACGATGGATGGTCTATTACTGAGTGTATTAGAAACGGGTTTTGCACGCTTAGCGCGACTAAGACGTATCAGGGGTCCACTGGGGCTTTCAATGGATATGTGAAGGGTTACGAACCTCCAGCCCCTCATGTTGATAGTTTCGGTACCTTAGCGTGTCGCGTTGGTTGGCAGGTCGTTTCTTACGGTTTTTGCTTGGTATCCACCAGTGGGCTGATGATTTCGTTCAACGGGTATGGCAATTCGGTTAGCTTGAACGCAGGCATCACGTATCCAGTCAAGTACGGTGGTTAATACTCCCAGCAGACGGTGATACGCCCGTTTTGCAACGTGTTTCCCGAACCGTACAGTATGATAATCTGCCCGGACGTGTTGATGCTGAATGATGCCGCACGATTCGGATAGTCTGGGTGGAAGAACGTCAACGGTACTGTGCTGCCGGAACCTAGCAACACCATACCGTAAGCGTCACTGATATTGCCGACATTCGGTACAGTGCCTACGACCGTGTTTTTTGCGACACTTCCGAACGTAATCGTCTTACGCTTCAGCTTCCACGTCCCGCCATTCCTGACATAAGGAGCATTATCGGCACGGTCTAAAATAGAGACTATGACTGATATTTTCACGGCAATCATCGGCGTAGGCGGCGTAGCCCTCGGAGGATTCATAACATGGATAGCCAACCGACGGTCAGACCTGACCAGCGCATATCAAGATTTAGTGTCCGCTCAAGGGGAAATGAAACGGCAGATTGACGCGCAAGACCAGAAGATAAACGCGCTAATCAAGAACCGGGATGAGTTGCAATACACAATCGATCTTGAGACGGGCTATATTCGCGCGTTGGGGCACTGGCTATCAAAATTCTGCGATATCATCGAGCCTGAATTTTTGGCGAATCATCCTAAACCGTCGTTGCCTGATGATCTACGCGACCGTATTGCATCGCTTGAGGAACTGGCTGGAGATAATGAATAGCCGAGCCTAATACGCATTATCGGTAATAATAATATCGATTCGTTCGATGCTAAGATGATCCTATGAGACGTTTCAAACGGTGTGTGATTCTTGTATTCTCGCTCGCCGCCGTCTCGTTGATAGTCCACGTCTTGGATGACGGCCTACGCCGTTTTATGCATGGCGTGGCTGTTCTTCTACACGATCAGCCTATAGGAGGAGTTTTCGATGGCTTTGAATGGTATCGACATCAGTAATTGGCAGGCTGGTATCGACCTGTCTGTTGTACCGTGTGATTTCGTCATTAGCAAAGCGACTGAGGGATGCTGGTACGTGTCACCGGATTGTGCTCGGCAGGTGGAACAGGCGTTGAGTCTGGGAAAGTGTGTGGGCGTATATCATTACGCCAACGGTGGTAACCCGGTCTCCGAAGCTGACTATTTTGTGAACAATTGCGCGAATTGGGTCGGCAAGGTCGTATGGTGCTTGGACTGGGAGCCACAGGGTAACGGACTGGCCGGGTCTGGCGCGTCTGCACAACAGTGGATTAGGTCGTTCTGTGACCGCGTGTACGAGCGTACAGGCTCACAGCCTATCGTCTACACGGGCGCGTCCATGCTTAACGACGTGCAGAACATTGGTGATCGTGGACTTTGGGTAGCCCAGTATGCGAATATGGATGTTACTGGGTATCAGGATACGCCGTGGAACGAGGGCGCGTATGCGTGTGCTATCCGCCAGTATTCGGGTAATGGTCGTTTGCCCGGATATTCAGGCAGTCTTGACCTTGACAAGTTCTACGGTGATGTGAACGCTTGGAACGCATATAAGGCTGGTCATTCGACTGTAACCAACGTGCCGACGCCTTCCGCTCCTGCTCCGTCTACTCCCGCGTCTGACGCGTATATCGTGCGTTCCGGTGACACGTTGAGTGGTATCGCGTCGATGTATGGGACTAGCTGGCAGGTGCTGGCGCAGATCAATAACCTATCTGACCCGAATCTGATTTATCCGGGTCAGGTGCTGAAGATCAACGGGACTGTCAATACGGTTCAGCCCGGTAGCGGCACGTATACGGTGCGGTCCGGTGACACGTTGAGTGGTATCGCCGCCAAGTACGGGACTTCGTGGCAGACTCTCCAGCAGCTTAACGGTATTGCCGACCCGAATCTGATTTATCCGGGTCAGGTGCTGAAAGTGCCGGGCGGCGCACCGTCACCGTCCGTTACGACGTACACTATCCAGTCCGGTGACACGTTGAGTGGTATCGCCGCCAAGTACGGTACCAGTGTTTCAAGTCTGGTGGCGTTGAATGGTATCGCCAACCCTGACGTGATCTACGCGGGACAGACGATTCGCGTCAACTAGACTATTCGATAGGAGGTTTGTTATGAGCATGAATACTGGTGAACCGGTCAAGGACACCACGATTAATAACGAGGTGCCGGACGGTAATGATGATTACGTTCCGACGTTCAACGCCGCGACTCGTAAGTGGGCGTATCTGGTTTCCGGTCTGGTCGGTATCGCCGGTGCGGTGCTGAGTTTCGTGAGCGCCGTGCCGGACGTTCCGTCATGGATGGCCGTGATGGGTGGCGCTTGCGCTCTAATCGGCTCCGGCGTGGCTGGCATGTTCGGCGTCCACTACGCAGGAATCTCCAAGTGAGGTAATAATGACAATCGCATCCGACTAGTTCCGCACTATCACCGTCAAGATCAACGACATCAGTTAGCAGCTCCCGTATATTGTGGTCGATCAGGCGGACGATAACGGCAAAATCATTCGTTTCGTCCCAATGGGTCACGGGCAGATGGTCACTGGTTTCACCGGGGCACGCTTGTATTATCCCCCGCGTCCTGACCACGAGTATGGCGATTACGTGACCGGTGTTGAGTCTGACGGCGTTTGGGGCTTCACGATTCCCGTGAGAGCCTTGAGTGCGGGACGAGTCGAATGCAATCTCGCTTTTATCGACGGGGCTGGCGAAACGTATTCCCGTAATGTCGTGTTTCTGGTTGAACCGGCAGTGTCGGGTGTTTTCGACCCGGAGGATGGTCAGCAGACCCGTGTCGACAAGGTCATCGGCATAGTGCAGGATACCGCAGATACGGTTATCGAGAGCGTTAACAAAACCGCTAGTGACGTTGTGGAAGGCATCAGTAAGGCCGAGGAATCTATCAGTAAGAGCGTGACGGATGCACGGGCTTCCGTTGACGTCGCCGCGAACAGTGAACAACAGGCTGCTGTTTCGGTCACTGCCGCGCAGAATGCCGTGAACGGTTTCGGTTTGCAGGCAGGTACAACGATCACGGGCGAACCGGGGACAGATGCGGCGGTTGAGATTCAGAAGACCGGCACCAAGTATACGGCGAATTTCACCATTCCTCGCGGTGAGAAAGGCACGGATGGTGCGCACAGGCATTGATTTTTTCGTACTGTCTCTATTCCGAGTGGTAGACTGGGGTTGCTCCTTTCGAGCGATGGTGTGATGACCGAATGAATTAGCCCGGCACTGGTCTTGATGACTGGTGTCGGGCTATTCTTTCTTTTTTCAGTTGTTTAAGATTAATTCTCGATTTCGGTATTCGCTGAACACCGGAACTTCCTCTGGGTGGTCGTTGTAGGCGCTGACCAGCCAACCGTTCTCATACGATTCCTTTGGGTGAGCGTGTATACGCCCGTGGCATCCCATTGTTCCCGACCCGCATACGGTAATCAGGTTGCTGGGCAGGTTCAACCCTTCCCAAGCGTGCGAGCGCATACGACGGTGATGCAGATTAAAAGCGGAGGCGCTTAACGTTTTCCCGCAGATGAAGCATCTGCCGTGGTCTCGGTGGAACACCTTCATACGGGTTTCGATATCAGGGTCTGTTTTGCTCACTTGGATACTCCTTCGCAGTGGAAGAAGTACAGGGTTACAGGGGCGGTTAGTTTGAAGAAGTATTGCTTATCGGTGTCTGTCTTGCATTCGTGAATGGACGTGAGCTTGACGCCTTCAACGCTGCTTAGGATGTCGTAGAGTTTGAGGAACGCCCCGGCGTCTTTAATCCCGATCTGGCCGAACGTGAGTTCCTGTCCGAGTCCTTGGGTGTCGATGATTTCCTGTGCTTGCGGGGCCTTCTGCAAGAGGTTGATGATCGAGGTCAGGTAGTTGATGGTGTTCATTGTTGCTCCTTTGGTGTGATGATGATTGGGGTTAATGGTGCAGGCTTCTAGTCTTTCGTCAGAATGTCGTAGCCGAGTTGTTCGGCCAGTCGCAACCGGTATTGTTTTTGTGGTTTGCGGCGTCCGTTTTCCCACATGGCGATTACGTTTGGACTGGAGACGTTGATTCGTTCTGCGAGTTCCGCTTGTGAGTACCCGTGGCGTATCCGCCAGTATTTGATGCATTGGCCGATGGTTACGCGGTCGCTTATGGTCGTGTAGTCAACGGGGATGTTGCCGACGGTTTGCCGGGTGTAGAACTGGCCGGTCTGGCTGTCCTGTTCCACAGTGACTTCTTGACCGTTGATTACGGTTTTGATTTTGTTTTGCTTGCGCATGTTTCACCTCCATACGATGTGATA
>ULSP01003738.1_pt1 | contig 11229 bp, 16 predicted proteins | sample 1956811 | NCBI WGS metagenome assembly ULSP01 (sample SAMEA4835711, study PRJEB28245) | human gut metagenome | biome: gut microbiome; material: fecal sample | place: Denmark | collected 2008
CACCGCCACGGTAGCCGACACCGGGAAGGCCACCGCCACGGTAGCCGACACCGGGAAGGCCACCGCCACGGACAACGGTGACGGCACTTGGGATATTCAGTTGAAGCAGGCCGGTACGGGTACCGTCACGTTCAAGTCTGGTAGTGTGCAGACCGTGGTTAACTTCAACGTCAAGTAAGTGAGCATAAGTAACGCCCCGCTACCAGAATTGTGGTGGCGGGGCGCAGGAGGGAAAGGTTCCGAGAAAAGCAACATGATTCATGATATCACCCGATTGGAGCAATAATGACTACCCCGGTTTTGAGCATCGACACCAGAGAAGCGTTCCGTACCCTTACCGTGAAGCTTGACGGCACTGTGTACACCATGCGTCCGCTCGGCTCGAAGGATACGCTCACCATATTGGATAATGCTGAGACTATCGACAAGCTGAGCGCTGGCGTTGCGAACCGTGAGACTTTGGAAACCGCCAAAAAAATTATCTTCCCACTGGTCGAATCGCTTATGAGTCCAGCTGATAAGTTTTCCGAGTGGAAGGCGCAGACGCGGGAACGTAGCGACCTCGCCTACCAGCGTGCCATGAGCGCGTTATGCGGGCTTATGGCTAAAAACATCACCGTTGACATCAAGGGCGAATAAATGAAGTCGTGGGATAGTCTGCTCACTCCCGCCGAACGGGAAGCGATGAAGGATTACAAGCATAAGGAGGCGTCCCGCAAACCGCTTCCGAGCGTTAATATCCTCGCTGAATTGGGTGACGTGTATGGGTGGCAGGCTATCCGCGACGTGTTGGAAAACAAGGTTGACCCAGACCTTATGATGCGACTGCTTCGGGAGGGACGCCGTATCAGACGGCGGCGTCTGGCTGAACAATACCAGATGACGTTCAATTGCATCGCCTCCGCGTTCTCGAAGCATGGCGACCAGAGGATAACCAGCATCATCAATAATCTTATGAAGGACTTGTGATGGCAGACTCGACACTAACCCTAGACGCCGAGATCAACACCAGCGACTGGAACGCTGGAGTCAAGGATATCGAATCTGGCGGCCGTCAGATCGAAACGTCGGCGCGGCAAGCTGATGGAGCGTTGAGTAACGTTGACAAGTCGGCTAGCAAGTCTTCCAGCGGGTTCGGAAAGTTCGGTGCCGTCGCCGGTGCCGTTGGTGGTCTCGTATCCTCTGGTATCAGTAAGGCGGTTGACGCGATTAGCGACCTTACCGGCGATATCGTGGAAGCATCCGATTCGGCGGACAAGTTCAAAAGCACGCTGAACTTTGCCGGTCTGGATACCGGTGCTATTGACGCGCTTACTGCAAGCACTCAGACATACGCAGACCAGACCGTGTATTCCATCAGTGATATTCGCAACGTGACCGCCCAGCTTGCCGCGAACGGCGTACAGGGCTTCGACAAACTAGCCGAAGCGGCTGGTAATCTGAACGCTGTAGCCGGTGGCAACGCGGAAACTTTCAGCTCGGTCGGTATGGTGCTTACACAGACCGCTGGCGCGGGCAAGCTGACCACTGAGAACTGGAACCAGTTGGCCGACGCCATCCCCGGCGCGTCCGGAAAACTTCAGGAAGCGATGCTGAAGAACGGTGCGTACACTGGCGACTTCCGCGACGCTATGGCCGATGGCGAGATCACCGCGGATGAGTTCAATCAAGCCATAATGGACTTGGGTATGACGGACGCCGCGAAGGAGGCTGCGACCAGCACCAGCACTATCGAAGGCGCTATGGGCAACCTTGAAGCGTCCATTGTCGGCGTTGGTACGACGATTCTTGACCAGTTCAAAAAGCCGTTAACCGATAGTATGAGCTTCGTGGCAGAGAGAATCAGCGGGCTTAGTGGCGTGTTTACCGGACTGGTGCAGACCATCGGCCCGATTCTCTCACAGATCGGCACAACGTTCCAGACAGCGTTTCAGCCAGTCGTGGGAATCGTGCAATCGCAGTTGCTCCCGGCGTTGAAACCGCTTATGAGTTCCTTGCAGAATGTCGGCAATGCCATCATGCCTATCATCCTGAACATTGCACCAGTGTTGGCTACCGTAGTGAGCGACATCGTGCAAACTATGAGTGTTGTCGCGGCTTCCGTAACTCCTGTGATTAATAACATCGCCTCGTCGATTAGGATGGTGCTTCCGGCACTCCAACCGCTTATGAGTGCCTTGCAGCATCTCAACAATGCCGTTATGCCTGTCATCATGGCCGCGATTCAGACCATTGCACCCGTGTTGTCTACCATAGTGAGCAACATCATTCAGACCATGAGCGTCATCGCCACAGCCGTAACCCCTGTGATCAATAACATCGCTACGTTGATTCAGGCGGCGCTACCAGCCATCCAATCAGTGTTCCAAATCTGGGGTTCAACGATTCAGAGTGTCATTAACGCGGTTTTCCCTTACATCCAAACGGTTATCACGTCCGTCATGGACGTTATCAACGCGATAATCACCACAGTATTGGCCGCGATTAACGGCGACTGGTCTGGAGTATGGGACGGAATCAAGAATATCGCTTCCAGTGTTTGGAACGGTATCAAAAGTATCGTTTCTAGTGCCATCAATGCAGTGTCGAGCGTCATTTCAAGCGTGTTGAACGGCATCAGCGGTATTTTCAGCAGTGTGTGGAACGGTATCAGGGGAGCTGTGAGCGCCGCATGGAACGGCATCACAAGCGCTGTCAGCAGTGGCGTTAGCTCCATGATGAGCTTCATCACCAGTATTCCGAGCCGTATCATGGGCGTGTTCAGCGGAGCCGGATCATGGCTTCTCAGCGCTGGTCGGAACATTATTCAAGGTTTGATTAACGGCATCAAGAACGCCATCGGCGGAGCCATTTCAGCGGTCAAGAACGCGGTTAGCGACGTTATCGACGCTGCCGAAAACATTCTGGGCATCAACTCCCCGTCGAAAGTGTTCGACCGTGAGATAGGTCGGATGATTCCTGCTGGTCTTGGCCGTGGCGTATCGGAAAACGAGCGTGCGGCCACTCGACCGGTGGAAGACATGGTGGACTCGCTTCTACCGTCGTCCATTGTGACGCCAATGCCTGTCATGTCCAACCCTGTGCCAATGAACACGAATAGTGGCCCGCGCGTGAACGCGCCTATCACGGTCAACGCTCTTGACCCGAACGCGGCAGCTCGGGAAACCGTGCGTGTGATCAATTTCCATTACGTGTGACAAACCGCGCGGGTAGACTAAGTGTATGGCTATCTTTACCCTTGACCCGCGCGACGTTCGTCTGACCCTGAACGGGTTCCCCTTGTATGGGACTGACTCGTATGGGTGCGAATGGCATGTAACATTTCAAAACGTTTCTGGACTGTTCGATGGCGTAGGTTCGACCTTGCAGACCAAAGATAAAGCATGGTCGGATGGCTGGTTTAGCAATATCCCAGTGGCTCATGGCCGTTCGATCAGTGTTGATGGTCATATCATCGGCAGATGCACGGAAAACTGTATCAACGCTTGGGATGCGTTCAAACGCTCGTTCAACATCACCAGCCAGTCGCTTGTAGTGCAACTGGGGAACATCAGCCGTCAGGTGCAGGTCATGCAATCGTCTTCCGCGCCATTGGTGGAATGGGCCGGCGTCAACATTCTTAAATTCAGTATCGGTTTGACCGCTTTGGACTCGTATCTGTACGATACGCAGTCAGTGACTGGGAATACTGATCTGCCAAACAGTCAGGGCGGTATGACATTCCCCTATCGCTTCGAGGATATCAAAACCGGCACGGGGTCAACGTGGGTATGGTCTGAAGCAACCGTGTCGGGTAGCGTGCGCCTCACGAACACGGGTAGCGCTCCAAGTCCGGTGACTATCCGTATCGATGGGCCTGTAGTCAACCCGCAGGTGGAGCATAATCCGAGCGGCCATATCATGGCGTTCGACCTTAGTTTGGGTGAGGGCCATTACATTCTTATCAACGGTTCCACTCATGAGATTCTTATCGATGGCACAGACCCGGCACGTGGCAGTGTGATCCGACGCGAATGGAGCTACGCGGGAATCGGAGAGAATATCTGGATGTTCAGCGCCGAAGAACCATCGGATAACGCTCGTATGACGGTCACGTTCAACCCGGCTTACATCTAAGGAGGCGTCGGATGCCATTACTTGCTAACAGGTTGCCGCAGGCGAACGGCCTATCCTCGGGCACGGAGCGTGTATTGTGGCAGCGTTCCGGCTTGCAGTTCTTGGCCGTCACGTTGGATGACGGTACGGTGATAGCGGAACTCCCAGACCTTCAACTGACTCACTTGACGTACCGTTTCGAGGAAACTACCAGTGAAACAGCCACGCTCCCGTGGCGCAACGCTCCCCGCAATTGGGACGAAGCCACCACACCGTATCAGGCTGCCATACTCCTAGTACGCGATTCCACCGTACTGTGGGGCGGTATCGTGGTCAAACGAGAACGAGTCATGCGTGGAGACGGATTATCGTTGACATTGGCAACCGTCGAACACTATCTCGACAACGTGTACGTGCAGGATCACACGTACACGAATCGTGACCAGTGCGAGATAGTGGAAGACCTCGTGACCACCACGCTTGCGAACCATCGTTTCAATCTTGTTGTCGAAGCGTCACCAAGTAGCATCAAACGTGACCGCACGTATGAGGCTGAAAGCGACAAAACACTGTTAAGCGTATTACAGGAGCTTGCGAACGTGTTGAACGGGCCTGAATGGTGTACCTCGTGGCGGGCCATCAATGACGGTCATTATGAGCCGGTCATGACGGTTGCCGACCGTATCGGTTCAACCACGCCGAACACCACGTTCGATGAAAGCGTCATGACCACGTTCACCCTGTTGGAGGATTATACGAACGGGTATGGTGCTAACGCGGTCATGGCGGTGAGTACGGCTGACGCGGGCGACCGTCCGCAGTCCGATTGGATGATAGCAGACCAGCCCCACCGGCCTCGACTCGAATATGTGTTCCAACCGTCAACCAACATCAAGAACAAGAGTACGTTGAACGAACATGCTGAATCATCATTGTTGCAGATGCAGAACGGTACCCAGACCATCACTATGGGCCTAAGTCTGCTATCCGCTCCTATGGTGTACGAGGAGTGGAAACCGGGCGACCTTATATCGTGGACGGTGGAGGAAGACGCCGAACATTTCCGATACCATAACCACGGTACCGCCCGTATCATCGGGTATGAGATTGATTTCAGTCAGGCGTGGACTATCACCCCGACGTTGCAGCAGGAGGACGATAATGCCGAGCAAATTCAAGTTCAGTCTAGATAGTGCGGATGCTACAGCCCGCCAGTTCTCGGACATTAAACGCCAGTTACAGGAGCTGCCGCCGAGCATCGTCGACAGCGTCAAACCGATGGTAGACCAAATCACGGCAATGTATAAGGAAGTGCAGACGTTGACGAATAATCTTGACCAGCGTGTGCAGGAAAGCATCACCCGCAACAGTTACACTCGTTCCGAGATTGACGTTAAAACTCAGACGTGGAACTGGGGAGTATTGGCTCCGAACCGTGGTGGCACGGGTATCGCCAACGCTTATAATAATGTGTTTACTGTCGGCCCGTGGCGCGCGGTGTGGGTGTTGTCCGATGGCACTATGGGCACGTCGCAATCTATTCGTGCAGTGAAAACCGATATCGTTGACGCAGACGATTACATTCCGGTTGACGCGCTCCGCAAAGTGAAATGGTGCATCTACCGGATGAAGGATGACAAAAACCTGAATCTTGATGATGCACAACCAATGGTCGGCATGATAGCCGACGATATGGATGAAAACGGTTTAGGTTTCTTCTGCGAATACGATGAAGACGGCAATCTGACGGGCATCAACTATCCGATGTTGGGAGTGGCTGCGCTACGACTCGCCCAGCAGGTGGCGGATGAAGTGGACACACTCAAGGCTAAGGTTGACGAACTATCCTCTAGCGCGGATAAAATGAGTGTAGACGATTCGGAGGATTGATTATGGCTATCATCATGCACCCGCTTACCGCGCTGAACGGTTCACCGGAGTATACGGCGGACGATTACAGACACGCCATTAATCCTCTATTGGTACCGTCCGATGGTACCGTGTTCAACGGGTTGTCTGGCATTCGTTACGGTTCCCCGGTTCCTCTGGTCACGGTGAATGGTCTGACGGTTACGGTCAAACCTCATTGCGGTACCATCAGCCCGTGGGATGGTTTGGGCGCGTACACTTACGCCATCACCACCAATACGACCGTGCAGTTGGCGAACTCCACCAACAATTACAAGATCGCGGTTACTGTGGAAGACCCGTCACAGTCGCACGGTACGACCCCGCAAGGCAAACTCGAAGTGTTCACCGCTGGCACTCCTGACTCGAATATCAATGGTCTGGTGATTGCCGAGGTTAACGCCGGTGTCGCGTCGGACGTGGCTCCGATTATTCGCAATAACGCGATGCTGATGGCGCGTGATCTTGAACAGCTTAACACTATTGCCGCGATGAACGGGCAGGAGGCTGTAACGATTGCCGATAATGCTAATTATGTCATGGATGGCGGCGCATGGAAGCCGGTTTTTGAAACCGTGAGTGAGTCATGGAGTGGCGGAAAGATAACCGTCATCTACGGAGAATCATCGTGCGCGGTTCAAGTGAATTCCGTGAAAATTGGTTCCGGTTCGTGGGATTCGGTTCAATGGGGTAAGACGATTAGGGAGGCGTACCGTCCGAAAACCGAGATGTCGAACCATCTGATGGTTTCGAACGGTGCAAGCAATACCGGTTTCCTCACTGTCACCGCCGGTGGTGTGGTGAGTGTGAAGAACATGGGTGACAGTGGTTCTTCAGACTCTCGCAGCGGTAGCGTGTGCTGGCCGGTGCCGAGGCAGTACTGAGTTGCGCCAATACCGCAGGCATCACGTATCCAATTAAGGCTGAACATAATGCGTATTATCGTCACGGTCTAAAATACAGACTATGACTGATATTCTCATTGCAATCATCGGCGTAGGCGGCGTAACCCTCGGAGGACTCATAACATGGGCGGCCAACAGTAGGTCAGACTTGACCAGAGCATATCAGGCGCTAGTCTCAGCCCAAGGGGATATGAAACGGCAGATTGACGCGCAAGACCAGAAGATAAACGCGCTAATCAAGAACAGGGATGCTCTGCAATACACCATTGACTTGGAGACGGGTTATATTCGCGCGTTGGGGCACTGGCTGTCCAAGTTTTGCGAGATTATCGATCCTGAATTTTTGGAGAATCATCCTAAACCGTCGTTGCCTGATGATCTACGCGACCGTATCGCGTCGCTTGAAGAGTTAGCAGGCGATAACTGACTGTCACTATGCGCGGTACCGGCAAGGTTGATAAACTGGAACCATGCGCCGAACCGGACTCACAGCATTGATACTCCTAGCAATCGTACTGGTCGGCGTTATCGTGCTGGGAGCCTACACTATCATCATCAACGCCGCCAATCTTCTCACGCTTTTCATCACGGTTTGGTACGCGCTGACCTTCTGAAAGGAAAAACAATGACCTATCAGGACATCACCACCTATAACAGTCCCAACTACACTAGCGGACGCCCATACGGCATCCACTACATCGTCATCCACTGGTGGGACGACCCGAGCAATCATCCCATGTTCGATGCTGTTATCAACACTCTGTGCAACCCCAAACGTGGCGCGTCCGCACACTACATCGCTGAAGCCGGTCGCGTGGCCTGCATCGTTGACCCGGACGATCGAGCGTGGCATGCGGGCGACGGCATCGGCGTCGGCAGCAAGGGCAACGACAAGGGTATCGGCATCGAGTGCAACCCGCGCCAGTCGGATGGTGATTACGCGACGATTGCCGAGCTGATTCGTGATCTCCGCGCCATGTACGGAGACTTGCCGCTTATCCGGCACCGTGACTGTTCCAGCACCCAGTGCCCCGGCACTTATGATCTCGACCGTTTGGACAAACTGGCGCGTGGCCTGACCGCTCCCGCCAACCCTGTTCCATCCCAGCCCGCCACATCCGGCACAACGAAGCTCGAAGTGGACGGCTCTTGGGGGCCGCTCACCATGAAGCGTGCTCAGGAGATCGCAGGAACCACCCCCGATGGCATCATGTCCGGCCAGATCAAGTGCGACGCGAACGCGAACATCTACGCCGCAAAGTGGGGTACCGGCGGCAGTGACTGGGTCGAGTGGGCATCGAAGCATTTCGGCATCACCGACCGTCCACGCAACGCCGGGCCTGACTTCATTCGTCACTTCCTGATCGAAATGAACGGGTATAGTGGGAATGGGGTCATCGACCCGGCTCCGTCTCAGGCGGTCAAAGAATTTCAGAGGCGACTCAATGAGGGCCGCATCTTCAACTGAAAGGACAAGCCAATGAGTATCGAAGAAGCAATGTTGACTGATAACAGCACTCCGGGTGAGCCGACCACTGAAACGGCGATTACCAACGAGGTGCCGGACGGTAATGATAATTACGTGCCGACGTTCAACGCGGCGACTCGCAAGTGGGCGTATCTGGTTTCCGGTCTGGTCGGTATCGCTGGCGCGGTGCTGAGTTTCGTGAGCGCCGTGCCGGAAGTGCCGTCATGGGTGGCTGTACTGGGTGGCGCTTGCGCTCTGGTCGGTTCCGGTGTGGCTGGCATGTTCGGTGTCCACTACGCAGGCATTTCCAAGTGATGTAGATAATGACAATTGCATCCGACTTGTTCCGTACCGTCACCGTCAAGATCGACGATATCAGTCAGTAACTCCCGTACATTGTGGTCAATCAGGCGGACGATAACGGTAAGATCATTCGTTTCGTTCCGATGGATCACGGGCAGAAGGTCACTGGTTTCACCGGCGCTCGCCTGTATTATCCACCGCGCTCTGACGACCAGTATGGTGATTACGTGACCGGTGTCGAGGCTGGTGGCTTGGGACTTCATGATTCCCGTGGGAGTCTTGAGTGTGGGACGGGTCGGATGCAATCTCTCTTTCATCGATGGTAATGGCGAAACGTATTCGCGGAATGTCGTGTTTCTGGTCGAACCCGCAGTGTCGGGTGTTTTCGACACTGAGGACGGTCAGCAGACCCGTATCGACAAGATCATCGGCACGGTTCAGGATACGGCTGATACGGCTATCGGAAGCATTAACAAGACTGCTAGTGACGCTGTGGATAGCATCGGTAAGGCCGAGGCATCCATTAATGAGAGTGTGACGGTTGCGCGTGGTTCCGCTGATGCCGCTGCGAACAGTGAACAACAGGCGGCTGCTTCCGCCAGTGCGGCGCAAACCAGTGAACGTAACGCCTCCAATAGTGCCATGCAAGCCTCGCAGTCCGCCACAGCAGCGAAGCAGAGCGAGACTAATGCGGCAGAGAGTGAACGTAACGCCGCGTCAAGCGCCGAACAGGCGGCTAATATTGTCGCGTCCGTTTCGGGTTCTGTCAGTCAGGCGGAGAACGCCGCACGGTCGGCTTCGTAATCCGCTACGGCTGCGGCTGGTAGTGCGAGTGCTGCCGGTGGGAATGCTCAAGCTGCTGCACAGAGTGCTTCGGATGCTTCGGCGTCCGCTTCTGCCGCGAAGGCCTCGGAGACGAGCGCCGCATCCTCGGCTTCCGCCGCGAAGACTTCCGAGACCAATGCAGCCGATTCGCCACAGCGGCTCAACAGGCCGTGGACGGTTTCGGTCTCACGGTGGGGTCGGTCACGACGGGTGAGCCCGGCACCGATGCGGCGGTGGACATCACCAAGACTGGGGCGAAGTACACGGCGAACTTCACCATTCCCCGTGGTGACAAGGGAGAACAGGCATCGGTCGAACATGACGCCACGCTGACCGGAGACGGTACTAGCGGTAATCCGTTGGGAATGATCGACCGGCTCATCGACCGAGCCCGGCGAACCCGAGAAGCCCGCTGACGAGTGGCCGGAATACAAGCAGCCGACCGGCGCACACGACGCCTATCATGTAGGCAACAAAATCACTTACAACGGCAAACACTATACGTGTTTGATGGACGGTTGTGTGTGGACTCCTGACGCTTATCCGCAGGGATGGCACGAGGAAGCGTGATCCACGTCTACACTGGTGTTTCCAAGTGGTAGACTGGTGTTGCTCCTTTCGAGCGATGGTGTGATGACCGATTAAATTAGCCCGGCACTGGTCTTGATGACTAATGCCGGGCTGATTCTTTTTTTAGTTGTTTAGCAGATACTCACGGTTCCGGTATTCGCTTAGTACGGGAACGGTTTCTGGGTGATCGTTGTAGGCGCTGACGAGCCAACCGTTCTCATATGATTCTTTAGGGTGCTGGTGGATACGCCCGTGGCATCCCATTGTTCCCGACCCGCATACGGTAATCAGGTTGCTGGGTAGGTTCAGTCCTTCCCAAGCGTGGGAGCGCATACGCCTGTGGTGCAGGTTGAACGCGGAGGCGCTTAACGTTCTTCCGCAGATGAAGCATTTGCCGTGGTCACGGTTGAACACCTTCATACGGGTTTCGATGTCAGGATCGGTCTTGCTCAATGGAATACTCCCGCGCAATGGAAGAACCACAGATTAACCGGAGCGACCAGACGGAACGAGTATTGTTCCGTATTCACGAATTCTGATTCGTGTATGGGTGTGGTTTCCACTCCCTCGATACTGTTCAGGATTTCGTAGACTCGTAGGAACGCTTCATAGTCTTTGAAGCCTATCTGTCCGAACGTGAGTTCCTGCCCGAGTCCTTGGTTGTCGATGATTCGTTGGAGTTCCGGTTTCTTCAGGAGGAGGTTGATGATTGAGGTCAGGTAGTGTACGGTGTCGTTTTCCATTGTTGCTCCTTTGGTGTGATGATGATTGGACTGATCGTGCAGGTTTTTAGACTATCTTCTAGTCTTTGGTCAGAATGTCATAGCCGAGTTGCTCGGACAATCGCATCCGGTATTGTTTTTGTGGTTTGCGGCGTCCGTTTTCCCACATGGCGACCACGTTTGGACTGGCGACGCCGATTCGTTCGGCTAGTTCCGCCTGTGAGTATCCGTGGCGTATCCTCCAGTATTTGATGCACTGTCCGATGGTCACGCGGTCGCTGATGGTCGCGTAGTCAATGGGGATGTTGCCGACGTTCTGCCGTGTGAAGAACTGGCCGGTCTGACTGTCCTGTTCCACGGTGACTTCTTGACCGTTGATCACTGTCTTGATCTTGTTTTGCTTGCGCATGTTTCACCTCCATACGATGTGATA
>ULSP01013373.1_pt1 | contig 11137 bp, 9 predicted proteins | sample 1956811 | NCBI WGS metagenome assembly ULSP01 (sample SAMEA4835711, study PRJEB28245) | human gut metagenome | biome: gut microbiome; material: fecal sample | place: Denmark | collected 2008
GTAACAGCGGTGATAACGGCGTCGGTCTCCTCGACCTCAACCTCATAGTTTTTGCCGTTTAATGTAACAACATATTTCATGATGATCGTTCCTTTCAGGTGTTGGCGGCGAGCCGCATCAGTCTTTCTTCTTTATGGATTTGAACAGCAGCCTGTTGAGCGGGATGCCGCTCTCGTCGCTGACTATAGCCATGATAACCGCGGCGGTCGGCTCGTCAACGCCGTCAAGTTCGAGCGTGCCCTGCGACTGAGTGCCGGGCAGAGGAGTTCCGGCAGCAGCGCTCTGCTGCACGGGTGCGGGTTCATCGGAAGCAGCATTCTTCTTGCCCTTCTTGCCTGCAAGATTTTCGCCGAGTCTGACGACGCGGGAGATTATCATTATCAGCACGGCAAGGATAATGAGCAGCAGGAATACCATAAGTATTCCGAAGAGGGAGACCTGAAGAGCGAAAACAAGCTTTTCACCCAGGGGCATACCCATGTCAAAATTATCAAACATTGATAAAACCTATCCTTTCTGCCGAGGCTCAGTCGAGTCTCTCTATCTTATATGTGAAAGTGTTTTTCTTTCTCTCGTCGCGCTTGTCGAAGAATGCTTCCGCCTGAGTCGGGAAAGCGATATAGGAGAGAACATCCTCGTCGCAGGTCGCTCTGTCGCCGAGATACTCTCTTGCGGCGGGGAGACCGGGCTCAAGCAGGTCTGCGTAGCGGCAGGTTATCGGCTTCTCGTCGCCGAGAACCTTTTTCTGGAGCTCCTCGTTTATCTTGCCGGGAGCCTTGCCGTATTCGCCCTTGATATAGTTCTTGACTTCCTTGGAGATGTTCTTGTATCTCTCGCCCGCGAGCACATTTGCGGTCGCCTGAACGCCGACCATCTGGCTCATGGGGGTAACGAGCGGAGGATAACCGAGGTCTTCGCGGACTCTCGGAGTCTCTGCGAGAACTTCGTCGAGCTTGTCGAGCTTGTTCTGAGCGGTGAGCTGAGCGACAAGGTTCGAGAGCATTCCACCGGGTATCTGATAGTTGAGCGCGTCGGTCTGAGTGGTCAGCACGACGGGGTTGAGCAGGCCGCTCTTGAGAGCATCGTTGCGGACGGGCTTGAAGAAATCGTTTATCTTCTTGAGCTGAGCCATATCGAGCGGAACTTCGTAGCCCTCTTTCTGGAGAATATAAGCCATGGTCTCTGTGGGCGGCTGAGAGGTGCCGTTGGAGAAGCAGGAGATAGCGGTGTCGATAACATCCGCGCCGGCTTCAACAGCCTTCTGCAATGTCACAGGGCCGAGACCCGTGGTTGAATGGGTGTGAACGATAACGGGGAGACTGATGTTCTCTTTTATGCCCTTGACAAGATCATATGCTGTCTGGGGATCCATGATGCCCGCCATGTCCTTGATGCACACGGACTGAACGCCCATGCTCTCGAGATCTTTTGCGAGCTTGATGTAGCTTTCGATGTTGTGGATGGGGCTCGTGGTGTAGCAGATGGTGCCCGATGCGTGAGCGCCGCACTTGATAGTCTCGTCAACGGCGGTCTCAATGTTTCTCAGGTCGTTGAGCGCATCGAATATACGGATGATGTCGATGCCGTTTTCAACACTCTTTCTGACGAAAAGGCGAACGACATCGTCGGGATAATGCTTGTAGCCCAGAAGGTTCTGACCTCTGAGGAGCATCTGCAGCTTGGTGTTCGGGCACGCCTTGCGGATCTTGCGCAGGCGCTCCCACGGATCTTCGTTGAGATATCGCAGGCAGGAGTCGAACGTAGCGCCGCCCCAGCACTCGAGCGAATAGTAGCCCGCCTTGTCAAGCTCGGGCAGTATTGCCTCGAAATCCTCATAGGGCATACGGGTCGCGATAAGCGACTGGTTCGCGTCTCTGAGGACAGTCTCAGTGAAATTTACTTTCATATATTTCGCTCTCCTTTGGATTTTATAAACTTATTTGAATCAGAACTCGATGCGCGAAGCGATGTAGCTTTCGAGCTCGTCTATAGCGATGCGCTCCTGCTTCATCGTGTCGCGGTCGCGCACAGTCACGCAGTGATCCTCGACGGAGTCGAAGTCATAGGTGATGCACAGCGGAGTACCGATCTCGTCCTGGCGGCGATAGCGCTTGCCGATGGAGCCGGTCTCGTCGAAATCGACCATGAACTTGCGGCTCAAGTCGTCGCAGATCTTTATAGCCTCTTCCGAAAGCTTCTTCGAGAGGGGAAGCACCGCGGCCTTGTAGGGCGCGACGACGGGGGAGAGATGGAGCACCACGCGGGTGTCGTTCTTCTCTGCGTCGATAACTTCCTCGTCATATGCTTCGCAGAGCAGCGCAAGTACGGTTCTGTCGAGTCCGTAGGTGGACTCTATAATATAGGGAATGAACTTCTCGTTTGTCTCGGGATCGAGATAGTCCATCTTCTGGCCGCTGTATTCCTGATGTCTCGTCAGGTCGAAGTCCGTTCTGTTGTGGGTGCCGTTTATCTCGCCCCAGCCGAACGGGAAGAGGAACTCGATGTCGCACGCGGCTTTCGCGTAGTGGGCGAGCTTCTCATGGTCGTGGAAGCGAAGATGCTCGGGAGCTATGCCGAGATCCTCAAAATACTTCTTGCCGAACTGCTTGAAGTAGTCGTAGAGCTCATTGTCCGAGCCCTTCTTGCAGAAGGTCTGGAACTCCATCTGCTCGAACTCGATGGTTCTGAAGGTGAAGTTGCCGGGGGTTATCTCGTTCCTGAACGCCTTGCCGATCTGACCGATGCTGAAGGGCAGCTTCGCTCTCATCGAACGCTGGACGTTGAGGAAGTTTACATATTCACCCTGCGCGTTTTCGGGGCGCAGATAGATAACGCTCTTTGCGTCGTTGGTGACTCCGCGGTAGGTCTGGAACATGAGGTTGAATTCTCTTATGTCCGTGAAATTGTGCTTGCCGCAGTGGGGGCAGGGGATCGAATGAGCCTTGATGTACTCAAACATCTCCTCTTTCGTCATCTTGTCGGGGTGGGCGTCGGGATCAAAGTTCTCGATGAGCGTGTCCGCTCTGTGGCGCATCTTGCACTCCTTGCAGTCGAGAAGCGGGTCGGAGAAGCTGGCGATATGGCCGCTTGCCTCCCAGACTTTCGGATGCATGAGAATGTCTGCGTCAACTTCGTAGCTGTTCCTGCGCTCCTGAATGAATCTCTTGCGCCAGGTGTCCTTGACGTTGTTCTTCATTCTTGCGCCGAGCGGGCCGTAATCCCAGGTGTTCGCAAGTCCGCCGTAGATGTCGCTGCCGGCGAAAATGAAGCCTCTGTTTTTACACAGAGCGACGATTTTTTCCATTGTTTTTTCGGTATTATTTAGCATAAGCGTTTACTCCCCTATTATTCATTGTAGCCTATAATAATCTAAAAAATGCCAAAAGTCAAGGCGCGTAAAAGAGATTTTGAGCCCTTGTCCGCCCGCCTTTTTGTGCGCTTTTTCGGGTATGTGTTTTTGTCTGTGCATTTTGCCGAAAATAATGCTGTGAAAGGGCTTAAAAACATAAACAGTAACGAAATATCGATATAAAAAGCGCGATAAAAACTTTTTCGTCAAAGTAGCTTTGAAAAATATTTTTTTGCCCTTTCATGGCTTTTTCAACACTGTATTGACAAATCCGTGTTTTAATGTAAAATTATAGTATTATCTATAATGGGTAGATATTTGAGAAAACAATGCAAAGAGGGGAAAACTGTGGCAAGACAGGAATCAAAAGTTTCGTCATTCTTTCAGAAGATAGGTCCGATGGTGGGCTACAATGCCGCGAGCATACTTTTCGGCGGCGGCGGATACATCATCTCGCTCTATTTTCTGTCGTTTTTGACCGAGGTCGAAAAGCTCAGCGTCGATCAGGCGGGTATGGTTATCGCCATGGCTCATATCTGGGACGCCGTAACCGACCCCGTCATGGGTATTATAACCGACCGCACGCGTTCGAAATACGGCAGACACAGAAGATATCTGCTCTGGGGCGTTATTCCGATAGCCATCTCGTATTTCTGCCTGTGGAACTCGTTCGGCATTTCCGCGACCGGCAACAAGACCGCTACGATGCTCTACTACATGCTCGCGTATATGCTCTATAACACGGCGCTGACTCTCGTCACCGTGCCGCATGTTGCGATGCTGCCCGTTATCGCGCCCGATTATTCCCTGCGCACTCAGTATAACTCCGTGCAGTATATAATGAACTCCGTCGGCATGGTCTCGTCATTTCTGCTTGTGTCGCTGTCGCTCGGCTTTACGAACATGGAGATGACCGCCGCGTCAAGACCGAAGTTCATGTTCTTCGGCGCAGTGTTGTGCCTGTGGTTCTCGCTGCCGCTGCTCGTGACTTTCAAATGCACGAAAGAGCCGAGCTCGCTCGACATGAAGCTGCCGCCTTTCAACGCGACTATGCTCTTTGAAGAGTACAAGCAGGTTTTCCGCAACAAGGCGTTCAGACGCTATTTCGTCCTGAGCTCGATGTACACCATGGCAAAGGGCTTCTATGCAAACTCAAACCAGTATTTCATCAAATACAGTGCCCAGCGCTTCGGCTATTTCAACACCCTGCAAACGATTGCGGGTGCGGCTGAGGCATCCGGCTTCCCCGTCAACTATCTGCTGACTATGAAAAAGGGCAAGCAGCTGTGCGGAAAGCTCCTGACTCCGCTTATGGCGGCGGGACTTATCATAAACCTGTTCATCGGCAAGAGCACTCCGCTCTGGGTCGTCATTGTTTCGATAATCCTCTATAACTTCGGCTTCTCCGGCCCCGGATTTACCGCCACAAATATCCAGCCCGATGTCACGGACGTTGACGAGATGATAACCGGACGCCGCCGCGAGGGCGTTATCTCGACCTTCAACACGCTCATCAAAAAGACCATAAACGGTCTCATGAGCGCGTTCACCGGATTTATTCTTAAAGGCTTCGGCTTCCGTACCGGCGCAGAGGGCGCGAATGCCCTCGAGCAGACAGCCAAGGGTATATTCGGACTGAAAGTGACTTACTGCATCCTGCCGCTCATCTTCGTCGGTCTCGTCTATGTCTGCGTGTTTACCTATAAGATGACCCGCGAGGATCACAAGATGATAACCGAGGCTATAAAAGAGAAGAAAGAGACAGGCAAGTGCTCACTGACCCCCGAGCAGATGAAACGCTGCGAGGAGATAGCGGGTCAGAGCTTCGGCGATATGTGGATCGGCAAACCTTCCGCAGAGACCCTTGTGACCGAGCTTGACTAAAAGACCCACGAAAGGATCAATAAATTGTCTACCAAGAAAGAAAACATCAGAAATTTCAGCATCATAGCGCATATCGACCACGGCAAATCAACCCTCGCGGACAGACTCCTCGAGCTCACCGACTCCGTGGCGAAGCGCGATATGACCGCTCAGATACTTGATAACATGGATCTTGAGCGCGAGCGCGGAATAACTATAAAGGCGCACGCGGTCAAAATGGACTATACCGCGAGCGACGGCGAGGTCTATGAACTGAATCTTATAGACACTCCCGGCCATGTCGACTTCAACTATGAAGTCTCGCGTTCCCTTGCCGCCTGCGAGGGTGCGGTGCTCATAATCGACGCGTCGCAGGGAATCGAAGCGCAGACGCTCGCGAACACATATCTGGCGCTCGACCACGACCTTGAGATAGTCCCCGTTATCAATAAAATAGACCTGCCCGCCGCCGACCCCGACAGAGTTGCTTCCGAGGTCGAGGAGGTCATAGGCCTCGATTGCTCGAACGCTCCGCGCGTCTCGGCAAAGACGGGCGAGAATGTCGAAGAGGTTCTCGAACGCATCGTTCTCGATATTCCCGCGCCCGTAACCGATGATAACGCACCGCTCAGAGCGCTCATATTCGACTCGGTCTATGACAGCTACAAGGGCGTTATCGTCTATGTCAGAATAAAAGAGGGCAAGATAAAGCCCGGCGACACCATGCGCATGATGGCGACCGGTGCGCAGTTCACGGTCGTTGAAGTCGGCTATATGCGCGCCACGAGCATGGAACCCGCCGATGAACTGACCTCCGGCGAGGTCGGCTATATAACCGCCTCGATAAAGACCGTCAGCGACGCCCGCGTCGGCGATACCGTAACGACTGCGGAGAATCCCGCAAAAGAGCCGCTCGCAGGCTACCGCAAGGTGAATCCGATGGTTTTCTGCGGAGTCTATCCCGCCGATGGCGCGGACTACGAAAATCTGCGCGACGCGCTCGAAAAGCTCCAGTTAAACGACGCTTCGCTCTCATATGAGCCGGAGACCTCCGGTGCGCTCGGCTGCGGCTTCCGCTGCGGCTTCCTCGGTCTGCTCCATCTTGAGATAATACAGGAGCGCCTTGAGCGCGAATATGACCTCGACCTCGTAACAACCGTGCCGAGCGTTATATATAAGATACACCTGACCGATGGCAGCGTTATAGAGATAGATAACCCGACCCACTATCCCGACCCGGTCAATATAGACTACAGCGAAGAGCCGTTCACCAACGCGCATATCTATTCGCCGCCCGAATATGTCGGCGCAATAATGGATCTGTGCCAGGAGCGCCGTGGCGTGTTTAAGAACATGACCTATATCGCCTCCGACCGCGTGGACATTCTCTATGAGCTGCCGCTCAACGAGATAATCTATGATTTCTTCGATTCGCTCAAGTCGCGCACCCGCGGCTATGCGTCGTTTGACTATGAGATAACCGATTACCGCCGCTCGAACCTCGTCAAGCTCGATGTTCTCCTGAATGGCGATATAATCGACGCGCTCTCGTTTATTATCCACGCCGACAAGGCGTATGGACGCGCGAGAAAGATAGCCGAAAAGCTCAAGGATAATATCCCACGTCAGCTGTTTGAGATTCCGATCCAGATAGCCATCGGCGGCAAGGTCATCGCCCGCGAGACTGTCAAGGCGATGAGAAAAGACGTTCTTGCCAAGTGCTATGGCGGCGACATAACCCGAAAGAAGAAGCTGCTCGAAAAGCAGAAAGAGGGCAAAAAACGTATGCGCCAGTTCGGCACGGTCGAAGTGCCGCAGGAGGCGTTTATGGCGGTTCTCAAGCTCGACGACGATTGACAGACAAAACAAACAAAGCTGTAAATTACCTGACCTGCGGCGATCGGTAATTTACAGCTTTTTGCTTTTTTGACTGTCTGTGATTTATTTTTTGGCGGCAACGCTTTTCTGCATACCGTCAAGCTTAGCAAGAACGGCGGCGTACATATCGCATAGTGAAAGCGAAATGAAGTCGGCGGGCTGCGAAAAATCGTTGTTGACCCATTCCTCGATTATGCCCAAGGAGCCCTTGACCATAAAGGTGTATGTTGTGTTTAACGTCAAGTCGTCCAAACCGGGATATTTTTGCCGCCACTCGTTTGTTATGTCCTGTCTGTTTATTTCGCAGCACTTGTCTAAAAACTGTTTGCTGCCGTATTTGCCGAACAACGCGTCGCAAAATGAACGCTCAGCCTCCACGGTCTCTATTATTTTGTTTATCCGGGGGAAGTCGCTTTTTGTGTAGTTGCAGTTTCTCACGGCGTTGCAGAGACGCTCGTAGACTATGCCTTCTATTTGACCCAAAAGGTCATAAACATCGGCATAGTGGGCATAGAAAGACCCTCTGTTGACGTTGGCTGCCTGGCAGAGTTCCGTTACCGAAATTTTGTCTATGGGCTTTTGCTTGAGCAGTGAAATGAAGCTCTCACAAAGCAGCTGCTTTGTTATTAAAATGCGGCGGTTTTCCATGAAATTTTTGCCTCCGTAGGTTGTCAACTGAACAAAAAAGCCCCGATTTGTTCAGCTGCGCACAAATCGTAAATTTTTGTTGATTGACGCAACAAAGCGTAAAGATTATACTATAAATGCAGTTATAAGTCAATCTTACAATGCGAAGGGAGGGGACGAAATGGAAGCGGCATTGGAACTGTTGCTTAAGGCACTCGAGATGTCTGGCAAGGCGCTTTATTGGGTTACTATAGGCCCGATAATAGAGCTTATAAAGCTGATTTTCGGAATCGCTTAAATTTAACGAGGAGGGAAAAGTAATGGAGATTATCCAGAGAATTTTAGAGGCGTACTTTGAGTATGTAAGATTTATTCTTGAGCACCTTTTCTGGTTCATTCCGAAATAAGAGGGACTGCATTTTAATGCAGAGCTGAAGAAAAATTCAAAGGTCATAATTCGAGCGGTTGCTGCGATTATGACCTTCTTTTTTTATTTGTTTTCCGCGCCGAAATCAGTTTTTCGGGCTGTCCGTGGCCGCGCGCATCGTCATGACAACTGTAAAGGTGTCTCCCTTGTCGTCTGTCACAAGCCGTCCGCCGTATTTTTCGGCGGTGTCTCTGAGAATCCTCAACCCGTAGCCGTGCTCGCCCGTGCGGCTCTTTTTCTTGTCCTCATAGTCCGGAGCCACGTTGTTTTCGCCGGTGATGTAGAGCATCACGTCACTCTCGTCTATAAAGCTTTTTATCTTTACATATCTTTTTCCGTCGATTGCCTTCGCCGCATTTATCGCGTTGTCGAAAATGTTGACGTAAGCCTTGCAGATATCGACTTCTTCTATGCCGAGAGTCTCCGGAACGCGCAGATCGAAGTCGAAATCAATGTCGTTCTTCCTGCATTCAGCCGCTTTGTTCGAGGCTATCGCATTTACGAGCGTGTTTTGGCAGAAGCGCTCTATTTTTATGTCCGCAACCTCTGCTTTGAGCTGAGAGAGCATCTTCTTTGCGGACTCCTTATCGCTGTCCGTACCGTTCTCCATTATCTCGCAGGCGGTCTGCACCATGTTGGCGAGGTCGTGACGTATCTTTCTCGCCTCAACGCTGTTTTTCTCGACATTTTTGTAGTAGTCGAGATTGACGCTGTTTTGATACTCCTGCATCTTGAGTTCCTCGCGCAGCTTTTCGTTCTGCGAAGAGCGGTTCATGACATAAAAAAGTATGACGTCCGCGGCGATACTGAATACAGCGACAATTGCAAAAATCATCAGCATCGTGCGGTCACGGTCTTTGAACAATGAGAGCGGGTTGTTTTCGGTTGCCCAGTCGAAGTGGTTCAGTAATATAAGACATGTGTCGAGCAGCAGCATTTGACTCAGCGGGAATATAATGAACGCGAGCATCGAAGCCGGTCTTATTGAACCGCCCTCGAGCTTGCGCTTTCTGAAATATGTAAACGCAATGAAAATCACTGTGTACACGAGCAGAAACGGCGTGAGAACCAGATTGGCCTCAGGGTCGTTGCTGCCTATTCCAAACAGATTTAACATCGAAGCCACAACGGCGGAGAAGCTGGATTCCAACGCAAAAATTGCTATCGACACAAATGCCTTCGTTCGGAACTTGTCCTTGTATAGCACCGCCGCGCAAATGAAATAATACGCGAGCGGAAGCAGAACCAGAAACGACGGGGCAACAAAGGTCACGAATTTCTGCGAGACAACCAAAAATACAAACGGAACGGTGGTTATCAAAAAGACAAGGTGTTTATTAAATTTCGGTGTCAGGTTATACCAAAGAAAGCCGCCCTGAAGCAGAGCGAGCATTATGTTGTTGACATACCATAAAAATTCGTAAATAGATTCGGACATTGTTTCCCCTCCCACAAAAGCCGTTATTCCATAATACTCAATATATCCTCCGCGCGGTCGGCAATATAATCCGCGCCGCCGTCTTCGAGCACTCTTCTTTCACGGAACCCCCACGACACGCCGATGCACGGCAGATTTGAGTTCCGTGCCGTGAGCACATCGACATCGGAATCGCCGGAATAAACAGTTCTTGCTGGGTCTGCGCCGAGCAGCTTCATCGCATATAAAACTCCGTCGGGAGCGGGCTTTTTCTGCCTGTCCTCGGTCTGACCGACCGCGGCGTCAACGAGTTCGCCGAAGTAGTCCTCACACAGCCCGACAACGGCGGGCTCAAATTTGTTCGAGACCACCGCTATCTTGACTCCGAGAGCTCGCAATTTTTTCAGAAGCTCTATTATCCCGGGGTAAGGTGCGGTTTTGTTGGTCATATTATCTTTGTAGTGCGCCTTGAAAGCGGCGAGACAGTCAGCTTCAGTCTTTTCGTCCGTGCCCTCGGGCACTGCAAGGTGAATGAGCCTCGCCACGCCGTTGCCGACAAATCTTCTGACCTCGTCCGTTGTGCGCTCGGGAAAGCCGAATCGGCGCAGGGCAAAATTCGTGCTGTCCCGAAGATCGTCGAGCGTGTTCAGCAGAGTTCCGTCGAGGTCGAATATAATATAATTGTATTTCATGAGTATGCTCCTCGGATTTTGCTTTTTTCGTGCATATACTTATTATATCGTAGATTTTTTCTATGTCAATGCGGAGTTCACAAAGTGTTTACAAATAAATTGTTGACAAAATCTGCAAGGAGTTGTATAGTATGAATTGTAAGTTAGCACTCGAACATCGAGAGTGCTAACGAACAAAATGAAAGGCAGAGACAAATGGAACTCAGCGAGAGAAAAGAGAAGATCCTTGCAGCCGTTGTCGAGCAGTATATAAAGACCGGCGAGCCGGTTGGCTCAAAGGCTCTGCTTGATTCTCTTGATATGTCCGTTTCCTCCGCCACCGTGCGAAACGAGATGGCGGATCTCGGCTATCTCGGGCTGCTTGATCAGCCGCACACCTCGGCGGGGCGTGTCCCCACCGGCGAGGGCTATCGATATTATGTTGATAACCTCGTCCCCGAGAGCGAGCTCAGCGAGGAATCGCGCAGGCTCATTGACGCGGGTATCGGTAACGCGAACGGCGACCCCGAGAGCCTTCTGAGGCACGCGGGCGAAGCACTCGCTTATCTCACCCAGTGCGCCGCCGTTATGACGACGCCGTCGGGCGAGAACACGAAGATAAAGCGCGTCGAATTGGTTCCGATTTCACCGCACACCGCGATGATAGTGCTTTTGGCGAGCAACGGTATCCTCAGAAGCAAGCTGTTCAGGCTTGACTCCGCGATAGACACGACAATCTGCGAAACATTTTACAATGTCGCGCAGGCGATGCTTATCGGCGTGCCGGTCAGCAGCCTGACTCCCGCTTATCTCCAATCGATAGCGGCACGGCTCGGAATGGAGTCGCTCGCGATGTTCCCGATGCTTTCGGCGGTCGCCGAATTGTCGCAGAGCGCCGCACAGCC
>ULSP01074428.1_pt1 | contig 11062 bp, 7 predicted proteins | sample 1956811 | NCBI WGS metagenome assembly ULSP01 (sample SAMEA4835711, study PRJEB28245) | human gut metagenome | biome: gut microbiome; material: fecal sample | place: Denmark | collected 2008
ACCGGGGACTAAGTTTTGAAAGCGCTTTGCTGGATGCCATGATGAAAATAGAAGAAGGAAACGAGAATATACTGGTGGGAGCCATGGACGAAATGACAGAAACCAGTTACATCATTCAGCAACGCTTGGGACTGCTGAAAGGAATAGAAGCCGGAGAAGGTGCTCAATTCTTCCTATTAAGCCGGGAAGCCGGAGAGCATCCGTTAGCAGAAATACGAGGACTTGAAACTTTCACGGGACAACATACGACAGAAGAAATCAGTTCCCGAATTATTCGTTTTTTACAACGAAACGGATTAGAGTGTCAGGATATTCAATGGTTAGTTACCGGAAAGAACAAAAATGAGAAGAGTATCATGAATGAAAGCAACTCTATCTATGAAGAGCTTGAAACCAACCTTTTCCCGGAAAGTATTCATCTTAGTTTTAAGGACGAATGTGGAGAATATCCTACCGCCTCATCGTATGCCGTATGGAAAGCAGTAAAGACATCAATAAACTGCACTACCCCTACCAATATATTGATTTATAATCATCACCACTCCATCAATCACTCATTGATTCTAATTCGGAAAAGCGTATGATGATTGTTTGCCTCCTTTTAGGTTCGCTCTTGATACTGTCCTTTCTCGTTTATGCTTCCTATAGCATTCAGTCGGGAATTTATCTACGATCGTTTTGCAAAAAACGTACTACGGAAAAAGTTGTCGCCCTGACTTTTGACGACGGTCCCGATCCCATTCAAACGCCCAAAGTATTGAAGGTACTAAAAGAATATCAGGCAACTGCCTGTTTTTTCTGTATCGGACACAAGATAAAAGGAAATGAAGCCTTATTGAAAAGTATGGTAACAGAAGGTCATCTAATTGGGAATCATTCATATAGCCATTCCGGTTTATTTCCGCTATATGGACTCTCTAAAATGAAAAAAGACCTGCAAACTTGTCAGTGTGAACTAGAACGAGTAACTTCGCAGCCGGTTACTTTGTTTCGTCCGCCATTCGGTGTCACTAATCCTACGATTGCGAAAGCTGTCCGACAGTTAGGATACACCTCAATAGGATGGAGCATCCGTACATTAGATACGCAACAGTCAGCTCCGGACAAAATACTTGCCAGGATTCGGAAACGTCTTAAACCGGGAGCCATCATTCTGTTGCACGACCGGATGCCCGGCAGCGACCAGTTAGTGAAACAAATACTGGATTTACTAAAAGAACAAGGATATACCGTTGTCCGTCCGGACAAACTATTGGCATAAAATAAAAATGTATGAGAACTTTATTACTATACTTATCGCTTTTCTTCTTGTCTATCGCCACCGTCCATGCACAGAGCATGAAAAAGATGGTGCAAAAGACCGAGTTTGAAAACCGCCTGGCAAAGGAGGCACAAACCGTGAAGTCCATCGAAAGCGATTTTACCCAAGTGAAATATCTCGATGTATTCGACGAAAAGGTTACTTCCAAAGGGAAGTTCTACTACCAAAAGAGCAATAAAATCTGTATGGAATACTTCCGCCCAATGGATTATCTCATCGTGATAAACGGGAGTAAGCTCAAAATCGTATCGGATGGCAAGAAAAGTATTATGAACCTAAGTTCGAACAAAATGATGGCACAGATGCAGGATATGCTAACTGCGTGTATGATAGGCGACCTGTCTAAGATGTCATCCAACTACCAGCTAGAATATTTTGAAGACGCACGATATTATTTTGTTAAAATTAAGCCAACTAAAAAAGCAGTACAAGCCTATATTGCCGGTATCGAAATTTATTTGGACAAGAAAGATATGTCGGTGCACAAACTCCGTCTGTCCGAAACAGCTACAAACTACACAGAATACGAATTCTATAATAAAAAGTTCAACTCTCTGAAGAATGAGACGAAGTTTGCGATTCGTTAGCCTGACGGTTCTGTTATTCTTGGGAATACAGGTTCAAACGTCCTGCTCTCCACGAATAAGCGGGGAAGGCAGTACTGTGCCTCCTGTTATCGAACTGACACAAGGGGAAGAATCACAAAAATACAATATCCAACTGGATTTCATGAAACATCACATGAGTGGTATGCTGATAGTACGCCGTATGCCTGATAACGAAATCCGGATCGTGGCGTCTACCTACTTCGGGTTAAGCCTTTTCGATTTTTCTCTGCATGACGATCAATTTAATGTCAACAGCTGCATTGAACCCATGAAAAAAGAAAAGGTATTGAAACTGTTAGAGATGGATTTCAGGCGTTTGTTCTTAAATGGAAAAGACGTCCGTGTGAAAGCCACCAAAGACAATGCTACCCAAAAAAGAACCAGTGGAAAAGGCTTTGGAAAATCAGTGGTCTACATTACCGACGACACTCCGGGTGATCCGGCACAAATAAAAATCAAACATCCGTGGATACGGTTAACGATCCGTCTGGATAAACTATCTAAAGAAATTTAATATATGCTACTTGATAACTTCTATACTATCCTTTCCTCCGAGTCATCGGATTCAACCACCTGGACTATTCAGATAGAGTTGAATCCTGACCACACTGTTTATCAGGGACATTTTCCTGAACATCCGGTAGTTCCCGGAGTTTGTCTATTGCAACTTATCAAGGAATGTGCAGAAAATATTCGTCAGCAAAAGTTGCAAATAACACAAGTATCTTCCTGCAAATTTCTTTCGGCTATCAATCCTATAGAAACGCCTCGGATAGCAATCGTACTGAGTCTCAAAGAGACAGAAGAAGGCAAACTCCAGTTACAGGCGGAAGGTACTGTAAAGGAAAAGACTGTAAATAAAAGCATTGTGAAAGAGGATATTGCAAAAGAAGAAATTGTAAAGGAGAACACAGGAAAAGAAAGCATTATAAAGGAAGAAAATATAAAAGACGAATGTTTCATTAAACTAAAAGCTGCACTTACCCCAAAAGCATGAAGGAGCAAATAAGTACAGCCTATTGGCACGAAAAGTTGAAACAATTAGGGATCATCGTCATCATCCCGAGTTACAACAATGGCAAGACACTGGCAGAAGTCATAGCAAGTGTACGTTTTTATGCACCGGAAATCCTTGTTGTCAATGACGGTTCAACGGATGAAACACCTGAAATACTGAATCAGGAAGCTAATCTTCACATCATCACCCACCCTGTCAATCAAGGAAAAGGGGTAGCTTTGAAACATGGACTATCTTTCGCAAAGAAGCAAGGATTCCGATATGCCATCACCATTGATTCCGACGGACAGCATTTCGCTTCGGACATTCCCGTATTGATTGAAGCCATAGAAAAGGAACCGGACACGTTACTGGTAGGCTCCCGTAATCTGACCTCGGACAATATGCCGGGAAAGAATACCTTTGCCAATAAGTTTTCCAACTTTTGGTTCACCCTCGAAACCGGTATCAAACTACAAGATACGCAATCCGGCTACCGCCTCTACCCTATCCAACGCATGAATGTGGACAAGTGGTATTACACTGCCAAATATGAGTTCGAACTGGAAGCACTTGTTTTTGCAGCATGGGGAGGCATTCCCGTTAAAAATATTCCGGTACACGTTTATTATCCGCCACAGGAAGAACGGGTTTCTCATTTCCGCCCGTTCCGTGATTTCACCCGTATCAGTATTCTGAATACGATACTGGTACTCGTCACTTTCCTTTGGATCGTACCACGGAACTTCTTTCGTAAACTGACCTGGAAGAATTGCAAGCAGTTTTTCTCCAATCACATCACCCACTCCCCCGAATCTAACCTGCGGATTACAGCAGCCATCATGCTCGGCGTATTTATGGGCATCGTTCCGGCATGGGGATATCAAATGCTGATTACGTTGTTTTTGGCACATTTGTTCCGATTAAACAAAGTCATAGCTATTGTAGCAGCCAACATCAGCATCCCTCCGATGATACCATTTTTACTGTACGGAAGTTATGTAACCGGCTGTAAAGTACTGGGAGAACCTGTAAACCTGCACTTAAACGAACTTTCTTTTGAAAATGTAAAATCAGTCATAGAGCAATATTTAATAGGAAGTGTTATCTTTGCAGTCGTATGCAGCATACTGGCAGGAACCATCGCGTTCATTCTGCTCACGGCGTGTAGGAAAAAAAAGATATGACCCAGTTTTTTATCGGACTATATGATTATTTTGAGAGGCACAAGATTCTGTTCTATTTGTCACTCATCAGTTGTGTCCTGTTGATGGGGTTCTTTGCCCTGCAAGTAAGGTTCGAAGAGAACATCACACAATTCTTCCCCGACACCAAAGACTCCCAAAACACAATCAAGGTATTCGACAATCTCAAAATCAAGGATAAGATTATCATTATGCTATCCTCGGCAGATACCTGTCACCAAGTAGAACCTGATTCCCTGATAGAAGCTGCCGGACAACTGCAACAAACCCTGACTGAAAAATCCGGAGGAACCCTGATTAAGGGAATTTTCGCACAGGTAGACCAAAGCCTCATCGGAGGAGCCACAGACTTTGTCTACGAGCATCTCCCGCTTTTCCTGACAGATACGGATTATCAACGATTCGATTCCCTATTGACAGAGAAGGGTATACAAGCTATCATGCAGAAGAACTATACCAATCTCCTCTCTCCTGCCGGAATCGCATTAAGAAGTTATATTCTCCGGGACCCGCTCGGACTGGGAAGTGAAGCCCTGAAACATTTGCAGGACTTCCAACTGGAAGCCAACTACGAGATTTATGACGAACACATCTTTTCCAAAGACGGTTCCACCTTGCTGATGTTCATTACCCCGGTATTCAGCACTGGCAGTACCGGAAAGAATGATGAACTGATAAAGATACTCGAAGAAGAACTCCAACACGTACAGGGAGAATCTCCTACCATTCGAGCCGAATATTTCGGCGGTCCCTCCGTAGGAGTCTACAACGCCCGTCAGATCAAGAAAGACACGATTCTGACTTCCTCCCTGGCACTGCTTATCATCATAGTATTTATCTCACTCGTGTTTAAACGGAAGCGATCGATACCATTGATTATTACTCCGGTACTCTTCGGAGGATTGTTCGCCCTGTTTCTGATTTTCTTTATCAAAGGAAGTATCTCGGCCATTGCTGTGGGAGCCGGTTCGGCAGTGATGGGTATTGCACTAAGCTATTCCATCCACATGTTGGCACATCAGAACCATGTTTCCACCGTGCAACAACTGATTAAAGAAATAGCCTATCCGCTTACAGTAGGTAGTTTCACTACCATCGGCGCATTTATGGGATTGATATTCACCAGTTCCGATCTGTTACGCGATTTCGGGTTGTTCGCTTCCCTGGCATTGGTGGGTACTACTCTTTTCTGCCTCATTTACCTGCCTCATTTCCTGAAAGGACAGGCAGACGTCAAACAGGGATGTATATTACGCATCATCGAGAAAATAAACGCATATTCTTACGAAAAGAATAAATGGTTGGTAGGCGGTATTCTCCTCATTACAGTTATCTGTTTGTTTACCTCACAAAAGGTCGGCTTCAACAACGACATGATGAGCCTCAACTATGAACCTCAACACCTCAAACAATCGGAAGAGAAATTAATGCAGCTCTTCGACAACGGCGAAAAGACAGTACTTTTTGTCAGCGTAGGCAAAGACATGAATCAAGCTACCGAAACTTATGCAATGACCAATCAGAAGTTATCGGCACTGAAAGATCAGGGACTGATTAAAGACTATGCTTCCGCCTCACAATTTCTGATCTCACCACAAGAGCAACAGCTACGTCTGAAAAAATGGAAAGACTACTGGACAGATGAGAAACAACAGCAAATCCGTGAACAGCTGGAAACAGCTGCCGCTGAATACCGTTTCCGCCCAGGAAGCTTCGATCCCTTTTATCAATGGCTAAACCAACCTTTCGGTGAATATCACTACACCGCACAAGAAGACGATTTATCCGGCAAGCTACTGAACGAATGGCAAACTTCTGCCGATTCCATCACCATGCTTATCAGCCAGATACGGATTAGCGACCAGAATAAGGAAACCGTGTATCAGAACTTCAGCAAAACCCAGGATGTAGTCATCTTCGACCGTTCCTACTTTGCCAATAAATGGGTATCTGCCATCAATGACGACTTTTACCTGATTCTGTATATCTCTTCTTTCCTGATATTCTTCGCATTATGGTTCTCATACGGACGTATCGAACTTACCTTGATGAGTTTTCTCCCGATGCTGGTCAGCTGGGTAATCATCTTGGGATTGATGGGAATTTTGGGGATTGAGTTCAACATCATCAACATTATCCTGTCCACCTTTATCTTTGGCATTGGAGACGATTTCAGTATCTTCATTATGGACGGGCTACAAAACAAATACCGTACAGGTCAGAAGGTACTGAATTCTCACAAAACAGCCATCTTCTTCTCTGCTTTCACCACAGTTGTCGGTATGGGAGCACTTGTTTTTGCCAAGCATCCGGCTTTGCAATCCATTTCACTGATTTCCATTCTCGGCATGATAGCAGTGGTGTTGGTAGCCTATACCATTCAGCCACTCATTTTCCGGTTCTTCATTGCAGGACCCGCTTCCAAAGGATTGCCGCCTTATACGCTTATCGGGCTGATACGGACCGTATTGCTCTTCCTGCTTTTCTTTATCGGTTGTATCTTCCTCCGTGTACTGATCGCTGTCCTTTATTTGGTGCCTGTGCGGAAAAGCAGCAAACAACGTTTGGTATGCCGACTGATACAAATCACCTGCAAAGGGATTCTGTTGTTAGCCACTGCCGTCAAAAAAGAACATATCAACAAGGCCAACGAGCGTTTCCAGCATCCGGCAATTATTATCGCCAACCACCAGTCGTTCATCGATATTCTGGTATTGCTGTCTCTTTCGTCTAAAATCCTGATGGTAACCAACCATTGGGTATGGCATTCTCCTTTCTTCGGAGCAATCATCCGCTATGTCGATTTCTATTACATAGGCGAAGGCTACGAACAATATATGGAACGGATGCGGAAAAAAGTAAAAGAGGGCTACTCCATCGCTATCTTCCCCGAAGGTACACGCACTTACAACGGAAAGATGAAGCGTTTCCACAAAGGAGCTTTCTACCTGGCAGAAACATTGCAACTGGATATTCTTCCGATCCTCCTCTACGGCAACAACAAAATCATTGCAAAGGCACAGCCTTTCAATATCCGCAAAGGAATCATCTACACGGAAATACTTCCCCGTATACCGGCCGACGACCTTTCTTTCGGAACCACCTACCAGGAACGCACCAAACGCATATCCGCCTATATGAAGGAGGGTTACGCCCGTATCTGCCGGGAAAAGAACACGACGGACAATCCTGCTTTCTACGAAGCACTGATCCAAAACTATATCTACAAAGGACCAGTCGTAGAATGGTATATCCGTATCAAGGTGAAGATGGAAAGAAACTACCGGCTGTTCAACCGTCTGATTCCCGCCCAAGGGCAAATTACAGACATCGGCTGTGGCTTCGGTCCGCTCTGTTATATGTTGTCTATGCTTTCCGAAGACCGGGATATTTTAGGAATTGATTACGATGAGGATAAAATAGCTTTGGCACAACACGGATGGTTACGCAACGAACATCTCCAGTTCAGGCACGGCAACGCATTGGAATATCCGCTACCGGAAAGCGATGTCTTTATCCTGAACGATATGCTTCACTATATGAGCTATGAACATCAACGGACTTTGTTGTTGAAATGCGCTGACCGGCTGCGTTCGCAGGGAATGATTATCATACGCGACGGAAACTCGGCAAATACGTCCAAACACAGGCTGACCCGGTTCACGGAATTACTATCCACCCGTATATTCAATTTCAACCGGACTGCCGGAGAATTGTATTTCACCACAGAAACCCAACTACGGGAAATAGCAGTCACCTGCGGAATGAATGTAGAAATCATTCCTAATGACAAATATACCTCGAACACTATTTATATATTCAGAAAACCGAACGAACATGAGTAAATACGATATCATCATTATCGGAAGCGGCCTTGGCGGACTGGAATGTGGAGCGATTCTTAGTAAAGAAGGATTCAATGTATGCGTCGTAGAGAAAAACACGCAATTCGGCGGATGCTTTCAAACCTACCGGCGAAAAGGACACTTATTCGATACAGGCATTCATTATGTAGGAAGTCTGGATGAAGGTCAAGTGATGAATCAGTATTTCCGCTATTTCGGCATCATGGACAAACTAAAGCTGAAACGTTTGGACGATGAGGCTTTCGATACAATCTACTATAAAGGAAAAACATACGATTATGCAATGGGGTATCCGCAATTCATCGAAACGATCTGCCGGTCCTTCCCGCACGAAAAAGAAAACCTGAAACGTTATGCCGAACAGCTTCAGACTGTTGGTAACTTGATTAGCGTTGACCATCTGAAACAGGGCACACTTGCCCTGGAAGGAATGAAATACTTCTGCACCTCCGCCGCAGGACTGATTGCGGATATTACTCCGGACCCTACTTTACAAAATGTACTGGCAGGCTCGGCCTTGCTCTACGGAGGCTTGAAAGATGTCTCCACCTTCTACGAACATGCCATGATTAACCATTCCTATATCGAAGGAGCTTATCGTTTTGTGGACGGCAGTATGCAAGTCAGCCTGGAATTGATTAACGTGATCCGGGCGAATGGAGGGACAGTACTTAACAACAGCGAAGCCACCCGCATCATTGTTGAAAACGAAAAAGTACAGGGAGTCATCATCAACGGCGAAGAGCGGTTGGAAAGCGACTATGTAATTTCCAACATGCACCCTCAACGAACCCTGGAGATACTGGATAAAAACCGTAGTATCAAGAACGCCTACATATCCCGCATCCGTTCGCTCGAAAACACATACGGCATCTTCACGCTTTATCTGGTAATGAAAAAGAAGAGCACTCCGTACCAAAACCGTAACCTCTATCTGCATGGAGATCACAAAGTGTGGTATGACAAGCAGCTCTATCCGGGACGGACCACCAACTGCATGATTTCGATGCAAGCCTCTTCCGAAGACAGTCAATACGCCAGTGTTATTTCGATTCTGACACCGATGTATATGGACGAACTGTCTGCATGGAAAGACACCACTCCCGAACATCGGGGAGAAAGCTATCGGTCCTTCAAGCAGGAAAAGACGAAACAGCTGCTTCGCTTTATCCGGAGCCATGGCATTGATTTCTCCGACAACATAGAAGAGATTCACACCACCACTCCGTTGAGTTATCGCGACTATACCGGAACGGTGGACGGTTCCGCATACGGAATTATCAAAGATTATAAATGTCCGCAAATCGGTTTTGTGTCTACACGAAGCCGGTTGGGTAATCTCTTTCTCACAGGTCAAAACCTGAATGTGCACGGCGCACTGGGGGTAACGCTGACTTCCATGCTCACTTGTGCGGAATTTGTGGGACAAGAATACTTGGCTAAAAAAGTAGGAAATGCATAAGACAATCAAAAAGATATTCAAATACACAAGCTACGTTCTGCTGTCGCTCCTTGTGATATTGATAGCCGGAATCTGTTATCTCTACTTTTCAGCGGATATGCGGACACCGAAACATGAACCCAGTATCATCATGACAAAAGTGTCTCATGCAGATACTACCACCATGGTTCCGGCAGAGGTGCTCTACAACGATACGCTCGATCTCCGATATTATGACGGCAACTTCCTGCGCCACAGCGAAAGCGGATTGTGGGAGTTGTTTGTGAAAGGGGATGCCTTTCAAAGGGGAGAAGCCATCGGCAAACTGTCTTCCGATTTGCTTCATTATCAGGAGAAAGTATTTGTCGATCAGATTCGTGAGATTGTTCCTTCAGACAGTTATCTGAAGTTCCTCCGGTTCTTCATCGTTTTATTCAACCGTCATTTGGGTGAAAACGTCCTCGAAGAATACCGCGACGAGATCTACGGAATCTCGCTATCGTGTACCCATGAATACGACTTTATCGGCACTCCTTACGAACGTCAGCTGAATTACCATTCGGCACACGACCTGGGACATGCCATGCAAGATTATATGTTAGTGGGATGCAGTTCGTTTGCCACTTGGGGAACTCAAAGTGCAGATTCGTCTCTACTGATCGGACGCAACTTCGATTTCTATGTGGGAGATGCCTTCGCAGAAAATAAACAAGTGGCTTTTTATACACCGGATCAAGGTTATAAATTTGCGTCCGTAGGATGGCCCGGTATGATAGGCGTACTATCCGGCATGAACGAAACGGGGCTGACCGTCACGATCAATGCCGCCAAGTCTGCTGTTCCAACAGGTTCCGCCACTCCTATTTCCATTCTGACCAGAGAAATCCTGCAATATGCGTCAACGATTGATGAGGCTTTTGCCATCGCACAGAAACGGAAGACATTCGTCTCCGAATCCATCTTGATAGGTTCTGCCAAAGATGGCAAAGCCGCTATCATTGAAAAATCCCCAGAGAAGACAGTACTCTTTAAAGGAAAAGAAGCCGACCGGCTCATCTGCACCAATCATTACCAATCGGAGGAATTCAGCAAGGATGAACGAAACATGGAAAATATCCGTACTTCGGACAGTCCATACCGTTTTGCACGATTGAAAGAACTCATCAATGAGAATCTGCCGATAGATGCCTCTAAAGCCGCCTCTATCCTGCGCAACCACAAGGGTTTGCAAAATGCAGACTTGGGACTGGCTAACGAAATGGCTATCAATCAATTTATTGCTCATCATTCCGTTATCTTCCAACCGGAGAAACGATTGATGTGGGTATCTACCTCTCCCTGGCAATGTGGAAAGTATGTAGCTTATGACCTGAATAAGATATTTAACGACACGATTAACTTGCAACACGAAATATACAGTTCTAACTTGACCATTCCGGCAGATGAATTCGCCGAAACACCGGAGTTCCAGCATCTTCTTACCTATAAGAAGTTGACTCCGCTCCTATTGAAGAAGATCAGAAAAAAGGAGAAAATAGAAGAGCATGTTTTAAAAACATACGAAGCCTCTAATCCTTCTCTATATTATGTATATGAAGTGATGGGAAATTATTACGAGGCTATG
>ULSP01039907.1_pt1 | contig 11049 bp, 9 predicted proteins | sample 1956811 | NCBI WGS metagenome assembly ULSP01 (sample SAMEA4835711, study PRJEB28245) | human gut metagenome | biome: gut microbiome; material: fecal sample | place: Denmark | collected 2008
AAAGCCGCCGAGAAATAAATTATCAATTATAAGCAGCGCAATTACACCTAAGGCCAAAAGCAAATCGCTGATGCCAAGGCTGTTTTGCTTTGGCCGGGCGTTAGCCGCGCCGCCTGTATATTTTACGCCTGTGAGCTGCACGCCTTCGCTTTTAGCAATGGCTGCCGTGGTGGCAGCGTACCCCTGCAAAATGCCCTTGCTGTAATCGCCTTGGCGAAAATAGGGCAGCATATATTGATCCTGAATGCGTCCCGTGAGCCCGTCAGGCAGAACGCCTTCAAGTCCGTAGCCTACTTCAATGCGGCTTTGGCGGTCATTTGCTGCAATCAAAATAAGCACGCCGTTATTTTTGGCCTTGCTGCCAATGCCCCACTGACGCAAAACTTCAAGCGCGTAATCTTCGATAGGATAGCCGTCTAAGGTTTTAACAGTTAAAACTGCTGCCTGCGCCGTAGTTTTATTGTCCAAATCCTGACCGATACGCAGTATTTTTTGTTTATCTGCCTGACTGATAACGCCCGCGTAGTCCTGCACATAAATGCCGCCGGCGGCTGTAGGACGGGGAGGAATATTCGGTCCGGCCAGTGCTGTTGCTGCAAAAAAGGTTTGCAGCAACAACACCAGATATATAAGGAACCTTTTCATAAACTTTACCTTAATTAGAATTTAACTTGGGGAACTTTTTGCGCAGCTTCGTCAGCTTTGAAATAATCGCGGGCGGTGAAGCCAAATGCGCCGGCGTACAAGGAAGCGGGCAGAGATTTGATTTTAGTATTATAGGATTGGGCAGCGTCGTTGTAATCCTTGCGCGCTACGGCGATACGATTTTCGGTACCTGCCAGTTCATCCTGTAATTGAGTGAAGTTGGCATTGGCTTTTAAATCGGGATAACGCTCGGCAACCATTAACAGGCGGCTCAAAGCGCCGGTCATTTCATTATTGGCGGCGCTGGTTTCGGCAACTGTTTTTGCTCCGCCCATTTTGGCACGCGCGTCGCTGACTGCTTTAAAAACGTCTGCTTCGTGAGCGGCATAACCCTTGACGGTATTTACCAAATTAGGAATTAAATCGTTGCGGCGCTGCAGCTGGTTTTCAACCTGCGCCCATTTGCCGGTTACATTTTCATTAAGGCTTACCAAGCCGTTATAGCTGCTGAAAATCATACCTACTACAATAACAATGGCGGCAATTACGCCTAAAAGACTTTTACTCATGAAACATCTTCCTTTCAAAATTCAACAAAAAATTTTTAGCTTACTTTCATTGTAAGGGATTAGGAGAAATCTGTCAAACGTCAAAAAGTCAAAAAAGAAAATATTCAGTAAACCCTTTGTGAATTTAATTAGTGAGCGACAGATTTTTATTTATCAAAATGTGTGTCATAATAATTTCACTTGCTTAAAGTCGAAAAGTCAAATATAATAGAGTCAGACAAAAAATATTTTTTTACTTTTTAATGCAGGTGAGAATTATGAAAAATTTAGCGGATGCAATAGAAAATTTTATTATCGGCGAGCTGCTGAGGGATCAGGAGGACGCGCTTTTAGTGCAGCGCAACGAGCTTGCAGAACGGCTGAGCTGTGCGCCGTCGCAGATTAGTTATGTTTTGAGCACGCGCTTTACGCCGGAGCGTGGGTATATGGTGGAGTCGCGCCGCGGCAGCGGCGGCTTTGTACGCATTGTACGTGTGGAACCGCAATCTGTGCGGACGAAGCATAAAGAACCTGCTGCCGGTGAGCTGGTGGAGCATTTAGCTGCGCAAAAGCTTATCACCGGCCGTGAAAAAACACTTTTGCAATATATGCTGCATATTATTGATGCAGATGAAACTAAGAAGAAAGCCGTACTACAGCAGGCCTTAAGCCTGCTGGCAGGCGAAGGGCGGAGGTGAAAACAATGTTATGTGAAAATTGTCACAAAAAACAGGCTGTTGTCCATTTAATGATGATGGTCAACGATAAGCCGTCAGATAAATGGCTGTGTGAGGATTGCGCTTCCGAGCTGCTGCCGCCGGGAATGGGCAATCAAGGCAGCAATCTTTCTCCGGAAAAGGCGCTGAAATTTTTAAAGCATCTTTTAGGCGAGGGCGCTAACGAGCTGTTTAAGCAGCAGCCTAAGCGCGCTGCTAAGGATGGCTTTAGTATGGGCGCGGCCAAGGTTTTGGAGCTGGCTGCCAACAAAGCGTTGGACTGCGGCAGCGAGCATATTGGCAGCGAGCATATTTTAGCAGGTTTTTTGGCGCATAAGGACTGTATTGGCACGCGCATTATTAACCATTTATGCAGTACAGATTTGCATGATATTGAGCAGGAACTGGAAAACTGGCTGGATAAAAGCAGCCGTAAGGGTACGGGCGTGCCCGAGTACAGCCAAAGGGCGCAAATGGTTTTGGAAAAAGCGGCAGGCAAGGCTAAGGAACTGCGCTATGATTATGTCAGCAGCGAGCAGCTTTTATGGGGACTTTTATCTGCCGGTGACGGCATAGCTTATCGCGTGTTGAATAAATTTAATGTGACTAAGGAATATGCCGAAGAATTTATGGAAATATTGGATGAAAGACGCAAAAGCGTTCCCAACCGCCGTCCGCAGTCCCAAAATAAAAAAACTGCTCAGCCTGCCGATACATTGCAGGTATTGTCAGAATATGGCCGTAATTTAAACGACGAGTTTAATCACGGACGCATTGACCCTGTGATTGGCCGTGATACCGAGGTAGAGCGGATTATTCAAATTCTCTGCCGTCGCACAAAAAATAATCCCGTAATCATCGGTGAAGCCGGTGTGGGAAAAACTGCTGTGGCCGAAGCTTTGGCACAGAGAATTGTCAGCGGCGAGGTGCCGGAATTTTTACAGAAAAAAATAGTTTTTTCTTTGGAAATTGGCATGCTGGTGGCCGGAGCAAAATATCGCGGTGAGTTTGAAGAGCGCATGAAAGAAATTTTAACGCTGGTGCGTGAGGATAAACGCATTATTCTTTTTATTGACGAGCTGCACACAATTATCGGCGCAGGCAGCGCCGAAGGCAGCATTGATGCGGCCAATATAATTAAACCGGCTTTGGCGCGCGGCGAGATGCAGGTTATCGGCGCTACTACTATTGACGAATACCGCAAGCATATTGAAAAGGATGCGGCTTTGGAGCGGCGTTTTCAGCCTGTTATGGTAGGAGCGCCCAGCGTTAAGGACTGCATAAAAATGCTGGTGGGACTGCGCAAGCATTACGAAAAATTCCACAAGCTGGAAATTTTGCCGGAAGCGATTAAAGCAGCGGTGGAGCTTAGCGACCGCTATATTACCGACCGCAATCTGCCGGATAAAGCCATCGATTTGATGGACGAGGCGTGTGCCCGCCTACGCTTGCAGCTGTATAAGCGCAGCGTTCCTGCGCGCAAATTACAGGAAGAGCTGGAATTTGTGCAGCTGGAAAAGGATGAAGCCGTAGAAAAGCAAAATTTTGAAGAAGCAGCTAAATTGCGCGATAAAGAAGCGGAACTGCAAAATCAGTTGGCAGCTGCTTTAGCAGATGTTGCTAAAGCTACGCCCGTCAACGCGGAGAACGTGGCGGAAGTAGTGTCCTCTTGGACCGGCATTCCCCTGTCCAAATTGACGGAAAGCGAAAGCGCTAGGCTTTTACAGCTGGAGCAGCGTTTGGAAAAACGTGTTATCGGTCAAAACGAGGCGGTGGAAGCAGTAAGTAAAGCAGTGCGCCGCGCCCGCGCTGGCTTTAAGGATAAAAATCGTCCGGTAGGTTCTTTCCTGTTTTTGGGGCCTACGGGCGTGGGCAAAACAGAATTAGCAAAAGCGTTGGCGCAGGAGCTTTTAGGCGACGAAAGAGCTATGCTGCGCTTTGATATGTCCGAATATATGGAAAAACATACTACTGCCCGCTTAATTGGCGCGCCTCCGGGTTATGTTGGCTACGACGAGGGCGGTCAGCTGACGGACGCTGTGCGGCGCAAGCCTTATTGTATAGTGTTGTTGGATGAAATAGAAAAAGCGCATCCCGACGTATTTAATTTGCTGCTGCAAATTATGGAAGACGGACGCTTGACTGACGGACAGGGACGTACGGTTGATTTTCGCAATACTATTATTATTATGACCAGCAATGCAGGTGCGCAGCGCCTAAGCCATACTAAGCCTTTGGGTTTTGCCGCTGATGGAGAAAGCGAAAAGCAAAGCCGCAAGGAGCAGGTTTTAGCAGAAATTAAGCATTTATTCCGTCCGGAATTTTTAAATCGTATAGATGAAACCATAGTTTTCTCTTCCTTAGGCAGAAAGCAGCTGGAGCGCATTATTGATAATCTGGCAGCAGAGCTTAACGAGCGCATGGCTGCCAATGGTTTATCTATTGAATTAACGCCTGACGCTAAGGAGCTGCTGCTTAAAGAAGGCAGCGACAGTAAATACGGCGCGCGTCCGCTGCGCCGTGCTTTGCGCAAGCTGGTGGAAGACCCGGTGAGTGATTTGTTCTTGACTGGCAGCTTCCATAAGGGTGACAAAATTTTAGCTGAACCGAACGTTCAAGACAAGAAAAAACTGCAATTTCATACTGCGCTGGAAGGAACACATTTTTTGGTAGAGATTCCTGTGACAGTGAAAACAGAGCAGCAAGCTGAAACTGAAAAGCTGAGCAGCGTAAAGGGGGCGGCAAAATAAATGGCTAAGGCCAAATATCGTTTTGTCTGCCAAAGCTGCGGCTATGCAGCTACCAAATGGATGGGGCGCTGTCCCGAGTGCGGTGCGTGGGACAGCCTGGTAGAAGAAGCAGAGGTTGCGGTAAAGCCAAGCAAAAGTTATTTGCCGACCGGTAGTGATAAAATTAAACCCCGCACTATCGCCAGCGTGGCGCAAGTAAAAATTGAGCGCTTGGAGACAGGTATTCACGAGTTTGACAGAGTTTTGGGCGGCGGCGTAGTTCCCGGCAGCTTGGTGCTGTTGGGCGGCACTCCCGGCATTGGCAAATCTACCATTCTTTTGGACGCCGGTCTGCGCTTTGGCCAGCGCGGAGTAAAGGTGCTTTATGTTAGCGGCGAAGAGAGCGAAGAACAAACTGCCATGCGGGCAGTGCGCTTAGGCAGCGCGAAAACCAACGAAAATTTGCTGATCATGACCGCCACAGACCTCGACGCAATTTTAGTGCAGGCCGGCACCGTACAGCCGCAGCTGTTGATTATCGACAGTATTCAGACCATGTATAACTCGGAGCTGCCCACGGCGGCGGGCAGCGTTGGCCAAGTGCGAGAATGTACGGCGAAATTATTGCAGTTTGCCAAAACTACGAATATTGCCGTAATGGTTATCGGCCACGTTACTAAAGATGGCAATATTGCCGGACCGCGGCTGTTGGAGCACATGGTGGACGTGGTGCTGCAATTTGAGGGCGACCGCTCTTACGCCTTTAGAGTGCTGCGAGCACTGAAAAATCGTTTTGGCAGTACGGAAGAAAGCGGTATTTTTTCCATGGAAGCAGGCGGCTTGGCGGAGGTTGCCAATCCCGCAGGCTTATTTTTGGAGGACAGAGACGGCGAAGCCGCAGGCAGCTTGATTGGCGCCTGCATGGAGGGCAATCGTCCGATTATGGTAGAGTTTCAGGCTTTGGTAGCTAAAACTCCTTATGGTATGCCGCGCAGAACTGCCGTGGGCTTTGATTATAACAGAGTAAATATGCTGCTGGCAATTTTGGAGCGGCGTTTTGGTTTAGACTTTGGCATTTACGACGCCTATGTAAATGTAGTAGGCGGTATGCGGGTGACAGAACCGGCGGCAGATTTGGCAGTGGCGGCGGCTTTGGTCAGCAGCTATCGCAATCGTCCCGTACCTAAGGGCGTGCTCTGCTTTGGCGAAGTTGGTTTGACCGGCGAGGTGCGTCGCGTAAGCGCGCCGGAGCGCAGAATTTTGGACGGCATAAATTTAGGCTTTCATAAATTTATTGTGCCGGACAGCAAACTGCGCCTGCCGGAAATTGACAGCAAAATAAAAATTATTAAGGTCAAAACCTTGGAGCAGGCCTTGCAGGCTTTGTTTTAACAAACTGTAAATAAAAATCCGAACATTTTTTAATCCGATTACACAAAAAGAGGCTCTTTTGGCAGAAATCATCTGTCAAAGGAGCCTTTGTAATTGATTTTTGACCGTTTTTATGTTAATATCTAATCATCAAATCGTTAGAAATTTTACATATTATAGAAGATAAGGAGAGTGTCAGCATGCAAACTACATCCCAAGAAATGGTTTTAGTAATTGATTTTGGCGGTCAATATAACCAGCTTATCGCTAGACGTGTGCGTGAATGCGGCGTGTACTGCGAAATCGTTTCCTATACTCACAGCTTAGAAAAAATTAAAGCTAAGAAAAATCTTAAAGGTATTATTTTCACCGGCGGACCCAACAGCGCTTACTTGCCGGATTCTCCCACCATTGATCCGGAAATTTATACTTGGGGCGTGCCTGTTTTGGGTATTTGCTATGGCAGCCAGCTGATGAGCCACATGCTGGGCGGTCATGTCTGCGTTGCGCCCGAGCGTGAATACGGCAAAACCTTAGTTGATCTTGACACTACCAGTCCCATGTTTGTTGGTCTGCCCGATAAAAATGTGTGCTGGATGAGCCACAATGATTATATTGAAAAGGCTGCGCCAGGATTTAAAATTACCGCACATACTCCTAACTGTCCCGTTGCGGCAGCCGAAGATGCTGAACGCAAGCTGTATGCCGTACAATTCCATCCGGAAGTGCTGCATACCGAAAACGGCACTAAGATTTTGAGCAATTTCGTGTACAATGTTTGCGGCTGTGCCGGCACTTGGAAAATGGATTCCTTTGTCGAGCAGACTGTTAAAGATTTAAAAGCAAAAATCGGCAGCGGCAAGGTGCTGTGCGCTTTGTCCGGCGGCGTAGATTCCAGCGTTTGCGCTGCTATGCTGGCTAAGGCTATCGGTAAGCAGCTGACTTGCGTATTTGTAGACCACGGTCTGCTGCGTAAAAACGAGCGCGAAGAGGTTTGCGCAGTTTTCGGCGAGGGCGGTCAATTTGATATTAACTTTATCTGCGTTGACGCCCGCGAGCGTTTCTATGGCAAGCTGGCAGGCGTAAGCGAGCCAGAGCGCAAGCGCAAAATTATCGGCGAAGAATTTATCCGTGTTTTTGAGGAAGAAGCGAAAAAAATTGGCGCTGTTGATTATTTGGCGCAGGGCACAATTTATCCTGACGTAGTAGAAAGCGGTTTGGGCGGCGAATCTGCTACCATTAAGAGCCATCACAATGTTGGCGGCCTGCCTGATTTTGTAGATTTTAAAGAAATTGTCGAGCCTCTGCGCGATTTGTTTAAGGACGAAGTACGTCAATCCGGTCGCGAGCTGGGCCTGCCAGAGCATTTGGCTGCTCGTCAGCCGTTCCCCGGACCGGGACTTGCTATTCGCATTATCGGCGATGTAACTCCGGAGAAAGTTGCTATTGTGCAGGACGCTGACGCTATTTATCGTGAAGAGGTTGACAAGCTGCCCATGAGCGAGCGTCCCAGCCAATATTTTGCCGCGCTGACCAATATGCGCAGCGTTGGCGTAATGGGCGACGGCCGTACCTATGATTATGCTATCGCTTTACGCGCCGTTACCACCACCGACTTTATGACCGCCGAAGTGACCATGCTGCCGCCTGCCACCATCACCGCAGCTGCGAACCGCATTGTCAACGAGGTTCAGCATATCAACCGCGTGCTGTTTGACTACACTACCAAACCGCCCGCAACTATTGAGTTTGAATAAAAATAAAATTTTTTGAGCCTAATTGTTTGTGTGGTAAGTAAATTTAATTATTAAACAACAAAGAGCTAACTGATGTTGAGAAGTCAGTTAGCTCTTTGCTTTTAATCCGAAAAAAATATGCTGATTTTATGATATTGTAATTGTTCTAGATTTAGAATATAATATTCTTATAAAAAGAGAGATGCAAGTTTTTTAATTAAAAAAGCGTAAATATGCGAGAGAGGCAAAGTATGAATTTATCTTTTAATTTTCAATCAATAGAACAGTATCATTCTGCTTCGCAAATTGCACGTGTATTAACAGAAACGTGGGTACATGAAAATATGTATTGCCCCAAATGTGGTAATTTAACAATTAGTAAATTTGAAAATAACAGACCTGTAGCGGATTTCTTTTGTCCATCGTGCCAAAGTGAATACGAACTAAAAAGTAAGGCAGAGAGCTTGTCTGACAAAGTAAATGATGGCGCTTACGAAACAATGGTCCAACGTATTACTAGCAATAAAAATCCTGATTAAAGCCAGACAGTGATGTAACTGAATGGGTAGAGTTTTAATGATTTAACAAAAATATTAAATTCCAAACTCCTCCGCATACTTCACAATGCCCTCTACCTTTGGCGCATCGTCACGTAGCTTGAGCGCCATAAAATTTTCTGGGGGAACGTCAAAGGGAGGCTGGATGTTGAATTTTTCTGTCGGCAGATAGCCGAATTTAGGATAATATTTTTCGCTTCCCAATACAACGGAATAATTATATCCTAAATCTTTAGCTTTCTTGTGACCTTCTGCGATAAGCGCAGCGCCTACTCCCTGCTTTTGCTTTTCCGGTACAACGGACAGCGGCGCTAATGCCAAAATAATATCGTTACCAATTTGCAGCTTGGTAAACATAATATGGCCGATAATTTTATTGTTTTCTTCGGCAATTAATGAAAGCTCCGGAATGAAGGCTGTGCTTTTGCGCAAAGCGTTGACTAAATCCTGCTCGTTGCCGTCGCTGTGCTCCGCAGTGGCAAAAGCGTTTTTAACTACGTGATATACGCTGGCGTAATCTGCCGGTTGTTCTCTTCTTATAAGCATAAAAATTTCCTTCTCGTTGCACTGATTTTAATGTATGATACTTTAAGTATAGCATAAATTATTTTTGCAGCCTAGAAGCGGCTGCTTAGAAAAAATTATCTTGCTGAAAATTAGTATGTAAACCGGGAAACCATTTCGTTATCGCGCCTTTGCTTTACACTTAGATGCTAGGGTGTTATACTTAATTTAAGTGAATGCTATAAGGAGGTCTGCATTATGTCTATTCGTGAGATTTCTTTTCCCTCTGCCAACGGTCGCGATACTATTAAGGCTTGGTCTTACAGTCCTTTGGGCGCGCCGAAAGGAGTTATTCAGCTGATTCATGGCTACGGTGAACATTCCCGCCGTTATCTGCACATGATTAGCAAATTTAATCAGGCTGGCTATGTTGTGTTTGCGGACGATCATCTTGGTCACGGCAAAACCGGCGTTGACGGCGGTACTTTGGGCGATCCTCATTCCGGTGGCTATATGACCTATTTAAAGGATGAAAAATCCTTGCATGATATTGCTAAAGAAGCTTATCCCGATCTGCCTTATTTTGTTTTCGGTCATAGCTGGGGCTCCATGCTGGCGCGTGCGTATGTAGCTTTTTATGGCGAAGATATTAAGGGCTTGATGCTGTGCGGCTTGTGCTCTCAATGGAAGGGCTGCGAGGTTGAATATAATGATCCGGAATTTAAAGCAGCTTATGAGCAGAATCCTTATCAGCCTGCCGGCGCTTGGTTCGACAAGGTTTTCTGCGGTATGACTGACCGCGTGGAAAATCCCAACGGTCCGGCGGATTGGATTGCTAATGATCCGCGCATTGTAGCTGACCACGCCGGTGATATGTTCAATACCTTTGATACTACGCTGGAGCTGGCTTATGATTTTGTGCAGCTGTATCATTTTATTGAAAGCGACGAATGGGCGCCCATGGTGCCGAAAAATATTCCTTGCTATTTAATCAGCGGCGACCAAGATCCCTGCGGCAATTATGGCGAAGGCTTGTACCATGTGGCAAATCTTTTGGCTAACACTGGTCATAAAATTTCCGTTAAGGCGTACAGCGGTTATCGCCACGAAATTCACAACGAACTGAATTTGCGTGATGAGGTAGAAGCCGGGTTGATCAAATTTATGGATGATATTTTAGCATAGAATTATACAGTAAGCCTGCTGCTTGGTTGCGGCAGGCTTTTTGCTTGCAACCTCTTGCCTAATCAGTTCAAGCAGTTTAAAATATCAATAGATTTATTTTTAGGAGGCTTATACGTGTTTATTAGAACGGCGACGATAGATGATTTAGCGCAGGTAACGGCGGTGGAAACAGCGTGCTTTTTACCGGCAGAGGCTGCGACGGAGGCAGAATTTAAAGAGCGTCTGCATTTTTACGGCGACCATTTTTGGCTGCTGTTTGCCGATATGACAGAAGCAAAACTCATTGGTTTTGTGGACGGCATGGTAACCGATTTGGAGGATTTGACTGACGAAATGTACGAGAAGGCAGCCATGCACCAAGAAAATGGTCAGTGGCAGATGATTTTTGGCCTGAATACCTTGCCGGAGTACCGCTGCCAAGGCTATGCGGGAATTTTAGTGGAGCAGGTTATCGCTGCGGCTAAAGAACAAGGTCGCCAAGGCGTAGTGCTCACTTGCAAGGAGCAGCTAGTGCATTATTACGCTAAATTTGGTTTTGTAGATGAGGGGATTTCTGCTTCGACTCACGGTAATGTGGTGTGGCATCAAATGCGCATAAAATTTTAAAGGAAATGTAAAAAAGTCTGCTGCGTAGATGCGGCAGACTTTTTTGCTTAAAGCAGCATATAAATAGAAATAAAAATGGAAAAAACGGCAACAAAAATTTTCAGTGCCGCAACAGGAACCTTGTCTGCCAAGCGGCTGCCGACCAGCACGCCAAGACCGTGGCTGATGCAGACTAAAGTAAGCAGTAGCAAAAAGTTCTGCACGTTAATGCGCGCTAAGTACCCAACGCAGGCGGGAACGGCGATAAACACAGAGTTTAATAAAGCGATGCCCACTGCCAAGCGCGGCGAAAGACCAAAGGTAACTAAAAGCGGCATTACTAAAATTGGTCCGCCTGCGCCGGAAAGAGAGCAGACAGCTGCCGTTAAAAATCCGAGGATAAGCAAGAACCACGTTTTGTGGATTAGGCTGTCAGCTGACAGAGCTTCCTCCGCGCTTTGAGCTGCGTGCTT
>ULSP01067035.1_pt1 | contig 11043 bp, 9 predicted proteins | sample 1956811 | NCBI WGS metagenome assembly ULSP01 (sample SAMEA4835711, study PRJEB28245) | human gut metagenome | biome: gut microbiome; material: fecal sample | place: Denmark | collected 2008
TGCCCGACAAAGAGAAGATGCGCAGCGTGCGCATCATCGTACTGCATAATGACGGAAAGGTGGAGCATAACCGGCACTTTTCGCTGGAAAACGCGCTGGCTGAGAAAACAATCTTACTCAAAGTAACCCCTAATGAAAAGAAGAAAATATTCCTCTTCGCCAACGAAAAGAGTGTGTCATCGGTAGAGGGTGTAACTGTAGAGGGTGAAAATAAAACTCTGACCGCTTTCTTCAACAGTTATACAGAAGGAATGTCCGGATTTGAAGACGAGGTGAACGAACTCTATTTCGCTCCTGATTATTCGGTCGAAGAACCCATACCGATGTCCTCCATGTACGAGATAGACTTTAAGGAAGGAAGAGAAGATTATAAATTTTATCTTGTTCGTGTCGCCACCAAGTTCACCGTAAACTTCTTTAATTGGCGTGGAGAGGAAGTAACAGTGGAAAACTTCTCCATAGAGAGCCATGCGGATAAAAACTTCCTGATGGCGCATGTCAACAGCTACCCTGATACTCAAAACCCTGAAACCAACCCAAAATACCCCACTTGGATAGATTGGCTGAAAGCGGTTTCCGATGCCTCAAACGTGGATAGCGATGCAGCAACAAACAGGTTCGGTTGGCTGACGGACTACGAGCTGCCGGAACAATCTACGGCAACCATCTATACCCATGGAAAGGTAACGGTCGGGAAACCGACAGTTGATATAGATAACCCGGACAATTCAAAACCGGGCGTGGCAAGTGTTGTTCCCGTTTTCTACCTGCCTGAAAGCAAAAATCTCAAAGCGGGAGCAACAGAGCAGAAATACACCCTGAGAATCAATATAGCCGGAAGGGCTGAACCTTTCGTCTGCAAACTCGATAAGTTGAAGGCACTCTTCCGCAACACCCATCTTGTGGTGAACATAACCATGTATAACAGCAACGAAATCGTAGTGGATGTGATTCCATATAGCGAGGTAAACCTTGAACCGGAATTCGGATTGTAAAACAATAAATAAGTGTTATATGAAGCATTTTGTACGACATATCATTCTCTTCTTGATGATAGCAACCGTCACAAGTTGCTATGATGAATTTATGAAAGAAGAAAACATTGGCGAAGGCAAGGCGAGCATATCCGCCACGCTGGATTTCAAACCCATGTCCTCGGCACTGAGCCGGACAAGGGCTGCCGGAGACGCACTGAAGGATATCAGCAGCCTGCATGTTTTGTTGTATAATAAAGACAAGAATCTCATAAAAAACTGGACGATAGAAAGCTATACCGAAACCGATGAAAACCGTGGTAATAATGATGCGGAAAACGGAAACAGCGCGGAAACAAGTACCAAACGTGCCACTTTCAAGCTGCCGGAAGAAATCGGATTCGGCAAGTATTATATGTATGCCGTGGCAAATATTCCCGACCTGCTTACAAATTCGGCTTATTCCGAAGCCATAAAGACAGTGGACGGACTCAAGGGTATTCCCCTCACATGGGATTCTGAAAACGTGGCAAAAAATGGTCAGATGATAGGCTTCTTTACAAAAAGCTCCGCACCGGCTCTATCTGCGGATGACGAGTCTCTTATAGTGAATGAAAAAAGCGTAAAACTCCATGCGTGGTTGCGCCGTGCGGCATCGAAAGTGACGGTTGCATTCGATGGTAGCAACTTGAAAGAGGGTGTATTTATCTATATCCAATCCGTACAGATTAAAGATATTCCTTCACAATGTTATTTGGGAAAGGATAATAACGTGGGGAGAGAAGGATATACCTTGGACATGCCGGGAAGTGGACCGGATATGTCCGACGGAGAAACCATCACCTATCATGAAGGGGATATGGCAGAAGATTTTGAATACGGGGAAGGTTGTGCGGATCATCGTGTCACGGTAGGTAGCCCCCATTTCGGTTCTCACGATGAAACAGCTCCCGCGCTGTATTTTTACGAGAATATGCAGGGCGCAGGTGTTACTATGCCCGACAAACGGCAGGATGCCGACAATAATGGAATACTTGACTTTCCGGGATTACCAGACAAGCCAGAAGACCCTAATAAGGAATGGAATTACCGTCTAAAAGACGCCGTACCTTACGGTACATACATCGAAGTACATGCGCACTACATATCCAACAATTCCGAGCGATTAGGCAACGGGCACATCATCTACCGTTTCATGCTGGGACAGAACGAGACAAATGACTATAACGCCAAACGTAACTGCCACTACAAGCTGACATTGAAATTCAAAAACTTCGCCAATGAAGCAGATTGGCATATCGAGTACGAAGAGCCGGAACCGGGTGTGATGACTCCCGAGCCCTATTATATCTCATACTTGTATAACCATTCCATGATGTATCCCATCAAGGTGAACACGGGAGGCCGAAAGATAGAATACATAAAAGCGGAAATTTTGGAAAACAACTGGGCACCTTATAATGCCAGCAGTGATATTTATTACACGGGTGCTCCGAATGGTGTTGCAGCACCGTGGAACGGTTTCCTGTCATTACATAAAACAACGGAAACGGTTTTATATGAAAATGAAATCGGATCAAATGAGCAATACTACAACACAGTTCCCAAACGTGGAGAACGTGAATATAAAGATTTTGTTTTGCCTGAGGGCATAACTTCCAAGGAATTCACAACGGATGTTTCACATCCGGACGATAAATACCGTGTAGAAAAACACCCCACGGAAGCAAATACATACAACATCTATATTCCTATGTACACGCGCGCCAAGCAGATGATATCAACGACCGGATACACGGGGAATAATCCCTACGTGGCATATCAGAGAAAGGCGAGAGTCAAGATTACAACCAAGCTGGAAGGGCTGGATAAAATCTTCGAAAATGAAGTCCCGATATACCAGGTACGTCGTGTTGTGAATCCGAAGGGGATATATAGATCTCTCAAAAATAACAAGTCGTTTCATGTCGTGTTGAAACGATTGCCGAGAGAGAATGACCAAATGTTCAAAACATTCCAATCTGAAGGACAATGGAAAGCCTATGTCGTCAAGGAAACGAATGGAAAAGGGATTACTTTATCGGTAACTGACCCTAATACAACGGAGTTGAAGGACGATCCGGAATATGGGAAAGCCATATATGGTAAAACCGGCAGCGTAATTGATTTCAATGTGAATTTTGAGCAGTCGTCAGATAACCTGTCAGAGAACCGTTATGCTATTATCCGCGTGGAATATCACAATTATACCTGCCAGCATCTGATTTTCGTGCGGCAAGGTGACGAACCTGACGATTTGGTTGCAGGTGGTGTGAAGTGGTATGCCATGAATATGAAGACTACAAGCGAATTGGCTTCCAATCCGTTGGACGAAGGATCGCTGTTCAAATTCGGAAATTGGAGTCATCCGATAGACGCGTTGAGTAATAAAAATCCGTTTGAGCCGTGGATAAATGTTAAACCGGAAGATTTCAAAGTATATCCTGAAGATGGCTTGACCAATGCAGCAACCGGAGATAAAATGGAGTGGACAGACATTATTCAAAGTAATACGACCAATGATGGGTTCGGTAATCCTCAAATGGCGAATGCCAGGGTGGCTACGGGCGCAGACTTCTGGGAATTGAGGAAGTATAGTTATATAGAGCAGGGATACGGTGTATTGTATGGAGATGATGCCACGGAGACGGCTGATGACATCGTAGAAGCTTACGGCTATGACTATGTGCATAATAAGTCAGGACGTGGAATGAGAGGTTGTTTTGCGTACAACAGCGAAACGGGTAAGAATCTGTTCTTTCCCATTGGTGCCTCCGGCTACGGGCACAGAAAACAAAGCTATACTGCTACTTGGGGAGATCCCGAAACTCTCGATGGAGTATTGAGATATGCTGCCGGCCGAACAAAATTATATTCTCCCGATACTGAGAAACGTCCGTTGTTTTATGACATATACAAACGACCGGGAGGCATCTATTGGTTAAATGCGGAAATTCCTCAAGACTACTTTACGCCGACGGACGGTGTCAGCCTGGGATGGGATATCAACTATTTCTCATTTGATTTCAATTTTATCAGCAAGGGCAACCTGATCAGAAGCGGTGGCTCTGACGCGTGTTTCGTGCGTTGCGTGGTAGATCCATGATTATGAGAGAAAATCCTTATTTTCAATATGGCCTTAAAAGAACATAAATGCCACCACACCAGAGGCTGCAAGCCTGAGACTGAAGCCAAATACCGTCCGGCGTTGGAACTATATGCCACGTCCGACCTTTCCACTGTCGATATATGCCGGTGGTGCGAAGTCTCTCTCAGCGGATTTTCCCGCTATGTCAATACTTACCACCGGCATCTGATGCTGGAACGCAACGGCATCAGGTGCAGTCCGGAGGAAGCCGCTGATATAAAGATGAACCAGCGGCAGGGGTAGCGTCCTGAAACACATGCCAAGTATAAGGAGGCTATTGCGGCGTGCGACAGCATGGACTATATAGACTACAACGTATCGCAGATAGCCCGTGAGTTCGGATTGTGCGGCACGAACCTCGGCCGTCAGTTGAGGACGCATTATCCCGAAGTGCTGGAGTTCCGCGAGAGGGCACGCCAACGGTTGGGACTGGACGACGGCCTGCCCCGCTGCACGCGCCTGTGGTGCAAGGAACAGTATGCCGAAGCGGTGGAGATGCTGCAAGCCGACCGTTACATCACCGTACAAGATGCAGCCGAGAGGTGTAATGTCTCCTATTCCGGATTGGAACAGCACCTGATATTCTATCACAAGGAATTAGTGGAAAACCGCATCAAGATACGTAAGCAGGCACTGAAACAGCAATGTAAAGGCAAGATAACGGGATGTGGGACACTTCATGCTCCTACTCCGGAAATCGTTGGGAAATATGCGGAGGCACTACACTTGTACCGCACTACACCTATGTCCGCCCGGAAAACAGCCAAACAGACGGGGGTATCGATTAAAGGCTTTTACGAATACCTGCAAACCTGGCACAAGGATTTGGTTTGCGGGCGGAAAGGCATCCCTTACGAGGAAGGCAAGCCGGTGGACTGGTCATCCGTGCGAAGATACAACCCTGCCACCGCCGCCAAATACGCTGAAGCCATCGTCCGGCTGAAAGAAGGCGGGCTTACCATGGCAAAGGTCGCCGCCGAGTTCGGTCTGCATCCTGAATGTTTCAGGCAATACCTGAAAGAACATGAGCCGGAACTTTATGCCCGGCAAGGTATGGTCAAGGCGGAAAGCGGCCGTTCTATGGCAAACCATAGCATGGAGAAATACAAGGAGGCTTTGCACCTTTATGCTACGACAAGCGAGAGCGTGAAATCGCTGGCAAGACGATTCGGGTTCAACGACTGTTCATTTGGAAAATTCGTCAGAAGACAATTCCCCGAACTGCATGAACAACACCAAAAACTGGTGCAACAGACGAAAAAGACTGATTAAGTTCACACTATGCTGATACGTTCTTTGGGAGCCAAACCGGACTAAAGTTGAATCCTGTTGATGAGTTCTATTGCCGTAATGTCACGCATGAGGGTGAACCCGAACCATTTTCTGCCCAAATCCTTGATTGAAGCCCCTATGTGGTACACTTCATTGTCTATGAGCAGAAACCGGTCGTGTGCCTTGTTGAATCGCTTTACCTCGATAAGCGGATATTGGGCGTTGTGGCGGTCAACATCAAGTTGGAACTGGTTGCTGACACGCTGCGTGTAGATAGTGGCTGATACTCCTTCCTTTCTTTTATCAAGCAAAGTCAGCACGGTATCATCCGCATAATTGTCAATCAGCACAACGGACTGTTCAGCCTTCCGAATTAAATCAGACACGAAACGGTAAGCGTCAAACACCTGCCCGTCATAGAAGATGCCCTGCACAGGAGGAACGTCGGCATCCAAACGCTTGAAAACCTCGTCGATGCGTCTGTCGGTCACTTCCTGATGCTGTTTCATTTCCAGTTGGTGATACTCTATAGTCTCAAGCCTTTGGAATAATTGGGCATTGGCCGCAATAAAGCGGCGCATGAACACAAAGGCTCTCATAATGCGAATATTGGCTTCAATGGCTGTTTGGGAACGAAGTACACTACTAAGCATGGCGACACCATTTTCGGTAAATGCGTATGGTAATTTTCTCGCTCCCATAGTGATGGATTTGGATGTCGCAAATTGCGACTTCCATTCTTCAAACTCTTCTTTGGTAAGTTGAAACATGAAATCATCAGGAAAACGTTCGATATTTCGCTTTACCTGCTCGTTCAGACGTTTGGTTTCCACTCCATATATTGCTGCCAAATCCCTATCAAGCATAACCTGTTTCCCTCTGATTATTCTAATCATCGGTTGAATGTTGGTTACTTCGGGCAACTGGTCGCAATTTATGACCGATTCGTTTACTATGCCGTTTGTATTTTCCCTTTCTTTCGCCATTGTCCTGCTTTATTGCTCGTTTTCGTTCAGACCTTTGATAATTTCGATACTCAATGTGTTTTCTATTTTGCAAATGGTTTCCAATGACATATTCTTTTGTCCTTTCAGCATCTTGGATATATATTGCTGGGTGCAGTTCATCTTTTCGGCAAGCATTTTCTGTGTCAAACCAAGTTCAGACATCCGCTTTGACATGAGGACGGCAATAGCCCGTGAGTATTGCGTCCAATCCCTTTTATCCTGCCCTGATTTGACTGTCTGCGATTCAGTTTCCAAAATTCCACAAGGCATCTTGTATGTCACTGTATTCATTGAAACGATTGCATTGCTTAATTCAGTTGCAAAGGTAGCACAAATATTTGAAATTGCACAACTTCCGGGTTGTTGTTCCGTGGAAAGAAACGAAATGCCATGCCTAAATCAAAAATTTAGGGAAGTAGAGACTTGTCGGCACAGTTGCAAATATCCGTGGCTTATTTTTGTAGTATAGGTCTATATTTTCTTGTTTAATGCTTAAATGTTTATAAGAAGCATTACCTTTGCACTCATGAGTAAGCAATCAGCATTTGACTATAAGATTCAGGCAAGTTACCTTCTTCCCAAAGGCATACTTGAGTTCTTCGACGTTACAGCCGTTAACGAAGACCACACTGGCATTATTGAAGAGACTGGTAATGAGCGCGTCCTTCTTCACATCTATCTTGACGAAAAAGATGCACGGGAAGAAGAGTGGCACGACCTTAAGCCCAATGTTTTCACGGAAAGCCGTCAGGTTAACGACTTTCCTATCCGTGATCACAAGGTCGTTCTTCATGTCAGACGTCGCAGATGGTTAACGGCAGAAGGCAGAAACATAATCCTTGACAGGTACTCGTTGCTTGCTGATAACACCAGCTACTCTAAGGAGTTTGCTGATGTCTTAAAAAAAATATTTGGATACCTACCCGATAACGGCCCGCTCGCCGGGGCTATACTTTAAGGTAGATGGCAATAACCTGGAGCGTGCTTACAAGGATCATCTGAGCGGTTTCCGCAATTGGGAACAAGCCTGTCATGCAGAGGACTGGGTGCTGCATCCTGAGAACATAGGCAAACGGCTGGGCATTGACGAGACCATGCTTCACAAGGACCTGATGACATTCTTGACCAACAAAGAAGGGCATGGCAAACGTCACACCTTAATAGCAGCTGTAAAAGGCACCAAGGCCTCAGACATTATCAATGTTCTTATGCAGATACCGCAGGAACAGCGAGAGCAGGTCGAGGAAGTTACCATGGACTTCTCTGACAGCATGTTTGCTGTCGTCACAGAAGCCTTTCCCAATGCAGCCATAGTCATTGACTGCTTCCATATCGTCAAGCGTTGTATCGAAGCAGTGGAGGAACTCCGCCTCAAAGCTAAACGAGAAGCACAGAAAGCACAAAACAAGGAGAAGGCCATGTTCAAAAAGAAACTTGAACAGCTGGTAAAGAGCCGTAAATACTACCGCAAGAAACATCCAAAGAAATACAAAGGCAAGAAGCGGGGACGCAAGCCACAGAGGTTGAACAAACGCTTCAGGCCAACCATGCTTGCCAATGGCGAAACTGTCATAGAACTACTGACAAGAAGCAAGTATCTGCTGAGTGTGAGTGGTGAAAAATGGACTGACAGGCAGAAAACACGTGCAAAGATACTTTTCAGGATGTTCCCAAAGATAAAGGAAGCATATACTTTGATTTGTAGCCTAAGAAGCGTGTTTAGCAACAAGTCTATCGACCGGGGTACTGCGAAGGTTCAACTGCATGAGTGGTATCAGAAGGTTTCAGCTTGTACGTTGCGTGAAGTAAAGGCTGCAAGGGATGCCATCAAGTACAAGGAAGAAGAAGTACTAAATTACTTCATAAACAGATCAACCAATGCTCATGCTGAATCTCTTAACTCTAAGTTGAAAGGCTTTAGAGCACAACTACGCGGTGTGCAGGATTTACCTTTCTTTATGTTCAGAGCGTCCATAATCTTTGGATAACATGATTATATTGCCACGGACTTATGCAACTGTGCCCGTTTTTCACTTTTTCAGGTGCGGATAAGGGCATTTTGTGGTAAAAAACGTACCTTTGGGGCATGAGAATACGATTGGAAGAAAACAAAGGAATCCCCGCATCCCTGCTGTGGATGCTGGCGATCATTTCCGGGGTGGCAGTTGCCAACCTCTACTACAACCAGCCCCTGCTGAACCGCATGGGCGAAGATTTGCACGTATCCGAGTTTACGGCCAACCTCATTCCGATGGTTACGCAGATCGGTTACGCGCTGGGACTGCTGTTCATCATTCCGCTGGGTGACCTCTACAAGCGGAGGAACATCATTGTGATTAACTTTTCACTGCTGGCCTGCTCCATGCTGGCTGTGGCTGTGGCGCCCGATATCCGTTGCATACTGGCGGCTTCGCTGGTGACGGGTGTCTGTTCCGTCATGCCGCAGATCTTCATACCGATGGTTTCGCAGTTCTCGCTGCCGCAGAACAAGGCCCGTAACGTCGGGATGCTGGTGAGCGGACTGCTGGCCGGTATTCTGGGATCTCGTGTGATCAGCGGAATTGTCGGCGAATACTGGGGCTGGCGCACCATGTATTACATTGCTGCCCTGATGATGCTGGTCTGCATCTTTGTGGTGTTGCGCATCCTGCCCGACATGCCTTCCAATTTCCGGGGGACGTATCGCGGGCTGATGAAGTCTCTGCTGGATCTGTTCCGCAGCCAGCCTACGATCCGCATGGTGTCGGCACGTTCCGGACTCTGTTTCGGCAGTTTCCTGGCGCTCTGGGCCTGTCTGGCCTTCAAGCTGAGCGGGCCTCCCTTTTATGCCGGCAACAACGTGATCGGTATGCTGGGACTCTGCGGAGTGGCCGGGGCACTGACTGCTTCCTTTGTGGGAGCCTCCGTCCGCCGGCTGGGAGTCCGTCCCCTGAATTTCATCGGCTGCGGACTGATGATTGCGGCATGGGCCGTGATGTATATCTTTCAGGACACGTATACCGGATTCATTGCCGGTATCATCCTCATTGACATCGGTATGCAGTGCGTACAGATCAGCAACCAGACCTGTGCCCTGTCGATGGCTCCCCAGGCATCCAGCCGGGTGAACACCATCTTTATGACCACTTACTTTGTGGGCGGTGCTGCGGGTACTTTCCTGGCAGGTACATGCTGGCATGCCTTCGGCTGGGCTGGAGTGGCAGGAGCCGGAGTCTGTCTGACGGCCTGTTCCCTGCTCATCACGTGTCTGGCCAGACACTGATCCAGGACTGCCTTTATGATCCGTAACCTCATGATCCGTAACCTCAAATTCTTTAAAATATCGCATGAAAAAATCAATCCTTTACCCCAAAGAATGGCTGGCCATCCATCCCTATACGGCTGTCCGTCCTTCGGATGCGTATTATGTGACACTGGCCAACGAACTGCTGGCGGCCTGTACGCTGACGGAGCTGCCCGAACCTTTCCGGCGCAAGCTGTGTCTGTATGTGGCAGCCTATGTGGAAGATGTCGTTTCCGGACTCGGACTGTGGAGATGTTTCACGAAGGAACATACTGCGCTTTACGGGAAGCCGCTTCCGTTCCGGAAGGTGTCGGCCGACTGGCTCTCCGATGAGGTGAACGAGGAAGATGTGGCGTTCCTTATCTGGAACACCTGGCAGAAAGCCACTTTCAGCCACGGCTTTGTCAGTCCCCTGCATCCGGACATTACCCGTCAGGCAGCCGCTTTCCGTCCGCTGGTGGAGCGGGCCTACGAGGAAGCTCCCGAGAATGAGGCACTGGCCGGATTCTGGGATACCTTTGCCACGAAAGAAGAGGCTGAACGCAAGCTGACCTGGCTTTTCGGACATACTTATCTGACGGAGCCGTCGATGCAGCCTTATATCGCCCATGTTGCTCCGCGCGACCGTTTCATCGTACCGACCGGACCGCTGGCGCTCTTTCTGCACGAATGGACAGACCGCCTGGCTGCAGATCCTTCACGCTGGAAGGAAGTGGAAGGACTTTATACTTCCGAACCGGAAGTACCCGAACGGGTGAAGGAACAGAACCGCCGCAACTACGAACTCTTTACGGCGCATACACAGGGGCGGGAAGTGGCTTATCTGCCGGACTATGAGGCTCTGCGCGGTTTCCTGACCGGAGTGCTCCAATGGCCTGATGACGACAATCACACCCTGCCTCAGTTCCGTGCCCACCGCGACTTTGTCCTGCTGGTGAATCGGGAGAAGGGTATTCTGCTGGCCAAGGACGTGGCTGCCTGCATTGCCGACCCGGACAATCCGTTGTATCGTCCGGAAGAAGCGCGCAGGAAGGCTTTCCGCCTGCTCACCGAGGAAATGCTGTGTCCGCCCGACCTGCTGCACCGCTGCATTGCCAACGGCTGGTTGCCTGATGCTTCCCTGTCCGGCGAAGCGGACAGCTGGGTACAGGAGAATGCGGATTTCATTGCCCGCCATACCCTGCTGTACTACTACCGGGGAGACTGATCCGGAAATTATCCGTAACAGTCTCCGGATATCCCGGAAAAATCGTATCTTTACCCAGACTTTAATTTAAAAACGGCTATAGTTAATTTTTGCGTTGTAAAGTGTTGGATTTC
>ULSP01021550.1_pt1 | contig 10908 bp, 9 predicted proteins | sample 1956811 | NCBI WGS metagenome assembly ULSP01 (sample SAMEA4835711, study PRJEB28245) | human gut metagenome | biome: gut microbiome; material: fecal sample | place: Denmark | collected 2008
ATCAGGTGGAACATCTATGTGTGACGTTAAAAGACAACAATTCTGCTTTGAAATTAGAACTTCATTATTATATTTATGAGGACTGTGATGTGATCACAAGAAGTGCAAAACTCATTAATGACGGTGAAAATGCGGTGCAGATCCGGCGTTTGATGAGCTGTCAGGTTGATTTCCCGACATCGGATTATGTGTTTACCTCTTTTCATGGCGCGTGGGCGAGGGAGATGCGAAGATGGGATGTCCCGGTGGCGGCGGGAAAATACGTGAATGCTTCTTATACCGGAACTTCCTCAAGCAGAGCGAATCCGTTTGTGATGTTAAGTGGGAGAGAGACCACGGAGGATACCGGGGACTGCTATGGATTCAATCTTGTATACAGCGGAAACCATTATGAGGCGGTCGAAGTGAACAGCTATGGAAAAACAAGGTTTGTCTCTGGAATCAATCCGCAGAATTTTTGCTGGCAGCTTCCGGCGGGGGAAAGCTTTGAGGCACCGGAGGCAGTGATGGCTTATTCCAAAGCCGGCTACAATGGGATGAGCCAGTGTATGCACCGCTTTGTACGGGAACATATTGTGCGTGGTGCGTGGAAGAAAAAAGTGCGCCCGGTATTGTTGAATAGCTGGGAAGCTGCGTATTTCGATATCAATGAGAAAAAACTGCTCCAGCTCGCAAAAGCCGGAAAAGAAGCAGGGATTGAACTGTTTGTGATGGACGATGGATGGTTTGGTCACAGGGACAATGACCGTTCGTCGCTTGGAGACTGGAAGGTGAATACGAAAAAGCTTCCGAACGGGTTGGCTGGTCTCTGTAAAAAAATCAACGATCTCGGTATGGATTTTGGCATCTGGGTAGAGCCGGAGATGGTGAACGTGGACAGTGAACTTTATAAGGCGCACCCGGACTGGGCGATGGATATTCCGGGCAAAAATCATTCCGAGGGAAGAAACCAGCGGCTGCTCGACCTGAGCCGGGCAGAGGTGCAGGACTATATCATTGGGCAGATGAGTGACCTGTTCTCATCTGCCAATATCGCCTATGTGAAATGGGATATGAACCGGATCGTGACCGATTATTATTCAAAGATACTTCCACCGGAGCGGCAGGGGGAGGTGGCACACCGTTATGTGCTTGGACTCTACCGGTGTATGAAGGAGTTGACAGAGCGATTCCCGGAAATTTTATTTGAGGGATGTGCAGCAGGCGGCAACCGGTTTGATCTTGGAATCTTATCGTATTTCCCACAGATCTGGGCGAGTGATGACACAGACGCACTGTGCCGTGCGGAGATTCAGACCGGATACAGTTACGGTTATCCAATGTCCGTGGTGAGCGCACATGTCTCATCCTGCCCGAATCACCAGACGCTCCGAATGACACCACTTGAGACAAGATTTCAGGTGGCAGCGTTTGGAATCTGCGGATATGAATGTAATTTCTGCGATGTGAAAAAAGAGGATTTCGATGCGGTAAAAGCGCAGATCGCACTTTATAAAGAGTGGCGCAAAGTGCTGCAGACTGGTTCTTTTTACCGGGGAAGAAATTTTTCGGATCAGGGCAGCACCGGCAGTTTGTCAGGTCCGCTGACCGGAAATATTCAGGAGTGGACGTGTGTATCGGAAGACCGGGAAAAAGCGGTTGGCTTTCTGATGCAGAAACTTGTGTCGCCGAACACGCAGTTTGAATATTATCGTCCGAATGGGTTAAACCCGGAAGCCAGATATCATTTTTACAATCGTAGTTTAAAATATAATGTAAAAGAGTTCGGCGATCTTGTAAACACCGTGGCTCCGGTGCATATCAGGCAGGATTCTGTCGCACATAATCTGATCGCAAAGTTTGTGAAAATGGATGGTGAGGCAGAAGATTTCTGTGCATATGGCGATGCACTCATGTATGCCGGAGTAAAATTAAAGCAGGCATTTGGAGGCACCGGCTACAATGAACAGATAAGGCATTTCCCAGACTTTGCATCCAGGATGTACTTTATGGAGCAGATGAACGATTGACGGAGTGAAAAATTTAGAGGTGCGTTTCTTCCATGGCTTTTAACGTACAATAAAAAATGAAATGGCAAGAGGTGCTCTGTGAAAATAGCTCGGATTGTTTATTTATCCATGGTTCGTTTTAGACTTCTTCGATTGTTTATGTTCATTCAAAAAATGGACGTCTGGCTCTCTGTGTCCGTCTACGAAAAACTCTCTTTGCAACTTTATTGTGCGCAAGTTACATGTCAGAAAATCAGCAGAGAAGTAGGGCAAAAATTATCCGGGTATTTTTTAATTTTTGCCCTACAATAAACGATGCTGATTCTGACATTTACTTGCGCTAAATAAAGTTGCAGAGAATTTTTCGTAGACGGACACAGAGAGCCAGACGTCCATTTATGAATGTACATAAACTTAAAGTCTAAAACGAACCATGGATAAATTTACACAATCCTCACAATATTTTCACAGAGCACCTCTTGCTATTTCATTTCTATCAACACACAGAAGCCATGGAAGAAACGCACCTCCAAATTTTTCATTCGGTCAATCGTTTTTTCGCTTCGTCGATCACATCCTGGATGAAGCCTTCTGTGTCGTCGCGGACGGTCTGCCAGTCAATGTGTTCCATGTCTGGCGAATCGAGGTCGGCGCCACGGAATACATCCGGCAGATTTTTTTCTTTTGTGATCGTTCCGATAAAGGAAAAAGTGCCAAGCAGGTCATCGCCCTGCATGACGGAAAGGTTTTTGACATTTATTTCGCAACCGTTGTCGTCTGGCTGGGTGGTGATATAGCCGCTCGCTGTAAAATTGTCGCCCTGATTTGTCTCATAGAGACAGTCCATATAGATAAAATTCACATGGGTGACAGACGGATTGCGGACATAGGTGAGTGTCAAGCGTTCTCCATTTGGCATTTCATAACTTAAAATACAGGTTCCGGCATCTGTTCCGTCAATGATCATGGAAGCACCTTCTGTGATATCGGACAAATCGACCTCCATACGGCTCATCCGGCACAGGTCGGTCAGATACAGGGAAACGCGGATGTCATAGTCCGGCGTATCCATGCCTAAAAGCTCCCAGATAAAACCACCGGAACCCTCCGGGATCGTGACGAGGTATTCGTGGCTTTTTACATCATCGGAATCTGTTCTTGTTTTTCCGGTTTCCTCAATCTGAATCTGTCTGGTCAGTTCGATAATATTGGAGAAGTTGTCGTGAAACCATTCCTGATCAATATCATGTGTCAGCTCCGGTGCTTTTTTGAAATAAGTATTGCTGGTGGTCATGGCATAAGAAAGATTGTCTAACATTGGAACCATGAAATAAACGGTATTAGGATTCATATAAAAATCCATCTCGCCTACATTCAGCGTCAGAACATCCATATCGGAGATTATGGAAAGTTTCTTCTGCGCAAAAGAGCGCTCCCCGGAAATGTTCATGGAGGAGGAGTATTTAAAATTTTTGATATCGTTCAGGTAGGCTTTTCCCTCAAATGAGATATCCCCATTGAAGTAATCCTGGCATAATTCCATAATGTCAATGTGGTAGGCAATATAAGCCGGATCTTTCAGGGTATCCTGCATAAAATAAATGACAGACAAAAGCATTCTGGCACGTGGATTCTTAGAAATATAAACAAAACTGCAGAGAAACAGAAAAAGCAGACATGCAAAAAATATGCCACATCTGCGAAGAGGTTTTTTCTTTTTTCTGCCCGGATCTGTTTTGGTCTGCTCCATAAAAATGCTCCTGTTTTTATTTGTAATTGTCTATTCATTATAATATGAACGCAAAAAATTAACCACATAAAATGGATGATTTTTATAAAAATTTAATGTACAATATGAAAGACATAAATACGATTCTGACAGGAGAACCAGAAGATGATGAACGAATTTTGCAAGGGCGGAGGCTGCACGGCGAAGCTTGGACCGGGAATTTTGGACAAGGTATTAAAAATGATACCGAAAAAAGCTGATCCGAAGCTTTTGGTCGGTTTTGACCATTCTGATGATGCGGCAGTGTATCAGCTTACGGACGAGCTTGCAGTGGTGCAGACGCTTGATTTCTTTCCGCCGATGGTGGAAGATCCTTATCTCTTTGGAAAAATCGCAGCCACCAACGCATTGAGCGATATTTATGCGATGGGAGGAGAAGTTAAAACAGCATTAAACATTGTGTGCTTTCCGGAGAGCATGGACACCAACATTTTAGGACAGATTTTACTTGGTGGAAATGAGAAAGTGACGGAGGCAGGCGGCGTGTTGGCAGGTGGTCATTCCATCAATGATGTGGATGTGAAGTATGGACTGTCCGTGATGGGAACGATTCACCCGAAACGTATTCTGGAAAACAATCACTGCAAGGAAGGAGATCTGCTGCTTTTGACCAAGCCGTTAGGAGTAGGGATCGTCATGACGGCATCCCGCATGAAAGCAGTGTCTGAAGAAGCCTTTGACCAGGCGGTGGAATCGATGACTACTTTGAATAAATATGCGGCAGAGATTTTTAAAAAGTGCGGGATACATGCCTGCACGGACATTACCGGATTTGGATTGCTGGTACATCTTGGTGAAATGCTGGGCGAAAACTTTTCCGCAGAGGTGTGGACTTCACAGATTCCTTATATCAGGGCGTGCGAGGATTATGTGGAAGAATTTTACATCACAGCCGCAGGACAGCGCAACCGCAACCATATCGGTGCACAGGTGGCATTTGAAAATTGCAGTTTTGCGATGGAAGAGATTTTATTTGATCCGCAGACTTCCGGGGGACTTCTTGTGGCAATCCCGGAAAATGAGGCCAAAAAGGCGCTGAAGGAGATCGAAGCACTTGGACTGGACTGTGGAATAATAGGAAGAGTGACAGAGAAAAAGGAAAAGAAAATCTATGTCCTGAAATAAAGAAAATACAGCATTAGCTGCCGATTGAAAAAATGTAAATAAACAGATGGAGGCATGAAAAATGAATATTCAGATTGACGCAAAAGGAAAACAGTGCCCATTGCCGGTGATCGAGGCAAAAAATGCAATTTCCGGCATGACTGAGGCAGGAATCGTGGAAGTGACTGTGGACAATGAGATTGCAGTACAAAATCTCACCAAAATGGCAGACCACAAAGGGTTAAAAGCAAAGAGCGAGAAAAAATCCGATCAGGAATACACGGTATGGATGGAAGTGACAGAAGAGTTTGTGAAAAATAATATAAAGGATGGGAATGTTTCATCCACACCGGTCACTGGGGAAAATTGTATTCCGGACATCCGAAAGAAAAAAACAGTCGTTGTGCTCGGTGCAGACCACATGGGCGAGGGGGATGATAAGCTAGGAAAAATGCTGATGAAAGGATTTGTCTATGCGCTGACGCAGCTGGAGGAACTGCCACAGACGATTTTACTTTTTAATTCCGGTGCATATTTAAGCTGTGAAGGTTCCGACTCCGTCGAAGATTTAAAGAGCATGGAGGCGCAGGGCGTGGAGGTCATGACCTGTGGAACATGTCTGAACCATTACGGATTGACCGAAAAACTGGCGGTTGGTTCTGTGACCAATATGTATGTGATCGCGCAGACAATGATGGAGGCAGATCACATTGTAAAACCATAAAGGATAAGGAAAATGAAAAAAAATATCATTATCGTCCGCGGCGGCGGGGATATCGCCACGGGCACAATTTATAAACTGCACCAGAGCGGTTATCCGGTTCTGGTGACCGAAATTGCAAATCCGTCTGCAATCCGGCATCAGGTTGCATTTTCGGAGGCGGTCTATGAGAAAAGTTACACTGTGGAAGGCGTTACATGTTATTTTGCAGAGAATTTGACACGGGCATATGAACTCCTGAAGCAGAGGAAAGTTGCGTTGATGATCGATCCGGACGGAGCGGTGATCCGGGAGGTGAAACCGGCGGCAGTGGTCGACGGAATCCTTGCAAAGAAAAATCTTGGGACTATAATGGATATGGCACCGTTTACGGTTGCATTAGGTCCCGGATTTACGGCGGGGGTGGACGTGCATGCGGTTGTTGAGACAATGCGCGGACATAAGCTTGGCAGAATTATTTATGAGGGAAATGCGATTCCGAATACCGGGATTCCGGGTGCTATCGCAGGTGTTGCGAAAGAGCGCGTAATCCATGCAGAGTGCGCAGGTGTTTTATATGGAGAAAAAAAGATTTCCGATTACGTGCAAAAAGACGAAGTGATCGCCTACATTTATCCGGATGCACAGGCGAAGGACGCTTCCGGGCAGAGGGAAAAAGACGGTGCAGTTGCTGTGAAAGCCACTATTTCCGGGATTCTACGCGGACTCATCCGTGACGGTTATCCGGTGACAAAAGGGTTTAAAATTGCAGACATTGATCCGAGAGAATCCGAGTATGAAAACTGTTTTACAATCTCGGATAAAGCAAGATGTATTGCAGGAGGCGTGTTAGAGGCACTGCTTCATGCGGGAGTCCTTCCGGAGTGATGGAAATAACACAGACATTCAGATAAACTGACAGAGGGAAAGGCAGGAACGGCTGCAATGCTATACTTTGACAATGCCGCAACCACTTTGCAGAAACCAGAGGAGGTTGCGCAGGCGGTAAAAGAATCATTTTCTTATATAGGCAACGCGGGAAGAGGAGCAAATGAGGCTTCGCTGTTTACATCCAGACTGATTTTTCAGACACGGAAACAGATCGCAGAGCTGTTTCATATGGAAGATGGGGAACAGTCTTCTGCGGCAGAGCGTGTGGTGTTTACCATGAATGCGACCGAGAGCTTAAATATTGTGCTGAAAGGATTATTGCATCCGGGCGACCATGTGATCACTACTGAGATGGAACACAACAGTGTTCTGCGACCACTTTATGAACTTGAGGAGAAGGGCGTCAGTGTCACGATCGTTGATTGTGAGAAAAATGGAACAATTTCCTGCGAAAAAATAAAGCAGGCAATCGGTAAAAATACAAAAGCAATTGTGTGTACGCATGCTTCCAATGTGACAGGTGATGGAAATGATATCGCACAAATTGGAACTTTGTGTGAAAAATATAATCTATATTTTATTTTAGACGCCTCCCAAACGGCAGGAACTGCAGGGATCAACATGGAGCAGGATCATATTTCTGCAATCTGTTTTACCGGGCATAAAGGACTGTTTGGTCCGCAGGGAACCGGTGGGATCGCACTGGCAGATGGAGTGTGTGTAAAACCGCTTTTATCCGGTGGAAGCGGCGTACATTCATTTGAGAGAAAACATCCCATGGAGCTGCCGGCTGCTCTGGAGGCAGGAACGCTGAACGGACATGGAATCGCAGGACTCCATGCTGCTCTGGACTGGATCAAAAAGACCGGGATCGCAGCTATCCATGAGAAAGAAATGGCGTTAGCTGAACAGTTTCAGCGAGGAATTGAAACAATTCCGGGCATTCACCTCTACGGAGGTGAAAAACGGGTGGCAGCGATCGTATCGTGTAATCTGGCGGATCTTGATTCCGCTTATGTCAGTGACTGCCTTGCAGAAGATTATGGGATTGCGACAAGGGCGGGGGTACACTGTGCACCTCTGATGCACACCCATTTTGGCACAGAAAAACAGGGCATGGTACGATTTAGTTTCTCCTGTTTTAATACGACAGAAGAGGTGGAGAAAGCAGTCAGGGCGATGCAGGATATTGCAGCGGAAAACCGTGGAAAAGTGACGGCATATGTCGGAGCCGGAGGAAAGACGTCAAGTATCCGAAAGCGTGCCGAGACATTGCGCGCAGAGGGAAAAAGAGTTTTGATCCTTACGACAACTAAAATGATGGTGCCACAGGAGCAGGAGATATTTGCAGCGTATGAGCAGACCGGGCAGGAGAGCGTAATATCAGCTACAGCGTCCGTCTGGCAGGAGCGCAGGGCAGCAGAAAAGCAACTGAAAGAGCGGGTACAGTCTGTCCTTGACACATACGGCTGCTGTGTCGCAGGGAGCCTGATCCCCGGCACGGAAAAGTTTGGAATGCTGCCGGAAAAGCTGATGGAGGATCTGCTATATCTGGCAGATGAGATTTTGATCGAGGCAGACGGTTCCGCACATATGCCGGTTAAAGCTCCGGCGGAGCATGAGCCGGTTCTGTTTCCTTATATGGATGAAGTGGTCATTGTCATGGGCGCACATGCAATCGGAAAACCGCTGCAGAAAGTGTGCCACAGAGCTGACTATGCAAAAAAGATTTTAAAATGTGACGCAGACAAAATTGTGACAGCGGCAGATATCAGGGCGCTTGCGGAGCAGGGATATGCGATCCCGATTCAGAAACAATTTCCATGGATGAAAATTTCGAAAGTAACTGGAAAAGATATTAAGCTGTGTCTGACAGCTGAAAAGAAAGATAAAGTGAGGGACAAACAATGATTCGATTTAACAGTGACTACACAGAAGGATGCCATACGGCAATTTTAGAGAAGTTAGTTGAAACCAATATGGAGCAGACAGCAGGCTATGGAGAAGATGAGTATTGCGGACAGGCGAGAGAGCTGATCCGGAAGGCATGTGGGGATGAGCGTGTGGATGTGCATTTCCTGGTGGGAGGTACACAGACGAATGTCACTGTGATCTCAGCTGCATTAAAGCATTATCAGGGAGTGATCACGGCAAAAACAGGGCATATCAATGTCCATGAGACAGGCGCTCTGGAGGCATGCGGCCATAAATGCCTGTGTATTGAAACACCAGATGGAAAGCTGACGGCTGAGCAGATCGCAGCGTACACAGATGCACATTTTGCAGACGAGAGTTTTGAACATATGGTACAGCCGAAAATGGTATACATTTCCAATCCGACAGAGATCGGAACGATTTATAAAAAGGCGGAACTGGAAGCAATTTATCAGGTGTGCAAAAAGCGTGGACTTTATCTTTTTATGGATGGGGCAAGACTTGGCTATGGACTGATGTGCAAGGAAAATGACCTGACACTTTCTGATATCACAGCCAACACAGACGTGTTCTATATCGGCGGAACAAAAGTGGGAGCGCTTTTTGGGGAGGCAGTTGTGATCCGCAATGAGGAACTGAAAAAAGACTTCCGTTACAATATCAAGCAGCGTGGCGGTATGCTGGCGAAAGGCAGACTGCTTGGAATCCAGTTTCTGACCTTGTTTGAGGAAAACAGGTATTTTGATATTTCCGCACATGCAGCGCGATTAGCGGAAAAGTTAAAGGACGAATTAACAAAAATGGGAGTGAAATTCTATATTGATTCTCCGACTAATCAGCAGTTCCCAATTCTGCCGGATGCTGTGCTTGCGGAACTGAAAAAGAAATATAGTTTTGCTTATCAGGAGCGTATGGATGAGACACACAGTGCAGTCCGTTTTTGTACCTGCTGGGCAACGAAAGAGGAAAACGTAGATATGCTTCTTGCAGATATTCGTGAGCTACTTGCCTGATTGAAGGATTATACTAAAAAAGACTGATTTATTCAGAAAATTTAAATGAAAATGAATATGCAGATCAGTGACAATAGGAGAAATGCAGCATGTCAGACAGAAAAAACATTTTACTCATCGCAACAGGCGGAACGATCGCATCAAAAAAATCAGACAACGGATTAAAACCACAGATCTCACCGGAAGAGCTGATGCAGTATATCCCGCAGGTGAAAGATATCTGTGATTTTCATGCTGTCCAGCTTTTAAATCTGGACAGCTCGAACATGGAACCGAAACATTGGAAAATGATGGTGCATACCATCCATGAAAATTATGAAAAATACGATGGCTTCGTCATCGCCCACGGTACGGACACAATGGCATACACTGCGGCGGCACTTTCCTATATGATACAGAATTCAAAAAAACCGATCGTGATCACCGGCGCACAGAAACCGATCGACCTTGAGATCACCGATGCAAAATCAAATCTGCTTGACAGTTTTTTATATGCATCCGATGAAAACTCGCAAGGGGTTCAGATCGTTTTTGATGGAAAAGTCATTGCAGGAACAAGGGCGAAGAAAGTCCGTTCAAAAAGCTACAATGCATTTTCCAGCATTGATTTTCCATGTCTCGCCATGATCCAGGATGGCAATATCATGCGTTACATTCCACCGGTTCCGTATGAAGAGAAAGTACGGTTTTATGAGGAACTGGATGAAAATGTGTATCTGATCAAAATGATTCCGGGAATCAAGCCGAGAATTCTGCGCAGTGTCTTTGAAAATTATGACTGCATTATTGTAGAAAGCTTTGGGGTGGGTGGTATCCCACGATCGATTGCAGATGATTTTTATAAGCTTTGTCAGGAGTTTCCAGACCGTCTCGTGGTGATGTCTACACAGGTCGCACATGAGGGCAGCGATATGACGGTCTATGAAGTGGGACACGATATGAAAAAATACTGCCGCTTTCTCGAATCTTACGATATGACCTTGGAATCTGTCATTGCAAAAGTGATGTGGATGTTAGGCAACCGGGAGGCACTGGGCGGTAATTTAGAAGACATCTTTTATCAAAATGTAAATTATGATGTTATTTTCGGGAAAAACAGGAAGTGTTGACAGAAGTATCATCTCCCGGACAGCCCAGAGGGAAGTGATATGTTGTGAAGTGTAGATGTCAGATTTCCCAAAACAGTGTTTTTAGCGGAAACCTCCATCTGCTAGTCAAATGCAAGCATTTGACTCTCGCGACATTCGCCAAATTGACACGCCAGCGTGTCAGCTTGGCTCATTGTTCGCGGATATAACACAACATAGGCGGCTGGCTCATTTGTGGTGAATGATAGATTGCAGATGTTGTATTGGCATATGAAAAAGTTCATAGAAAATTCAGTTGATTCCGTAAAGTTCCTCGCTTATAATGATATTGAGGCAGAGAGCCTTTTGCGGAATCTTAGAAGTGTTATGCACAATACAAAAGGAGGGATGCCGACTTGAA
>ULSP01037847.1_pt1 | contig 10892 bp, 8 predicted proteins | sample 1956811 | NCBI WGS metagenome assembly ULSP01 (sample SAMEA4835711, study PRJEB28245) | human gut metagenome | biome: gut microbiome; material: fecal sample | place: Denmark | collected 2008
TCCGGGAGCAACGATCGGAAAAGGATTTTTCATCGACCACGGAAGTGGCGTTATCATAGGAGAGACCGCGATCGTCGGTGATAACGTTACCTTATATCAGGGTGTGACATTAGGCGGAACCGGAAAAGAGACCGGAAAGCGTCATCCAACGATCGGCGACAATGTCATGATCAGTGCCGGCGCAAAAATCATTGGTTCTTTTACGGTCGGGGAAAATTCCAAGATCGGGGCCGGAAGCGTGGTTTTGGAGGAAGTTCCGCCAAACTGCACCGTTGTCGGTGTTCCGGGACGTGTGGTAAAACGCGACAACATAAAAATTCCACGAAGCGATATGGATCAGTGTCATCTGCCGGATCCGGTCAAAGAGGACATTACTCTTTTACAGAGAGAGAACGCCGAGCTTGTCAATCGTGTGCTTGATCTGGAACGTCAGTTGAAAGAGGTTGACCGGAAAGTCAGACAGGATTAATAATAGGAAGTGAAACGCTTTTTCAAAGTTAAAATAATATAGAAAGAAAATGGAGAACACAAATGGAAAATAATTTTAAATTCTACAATACACTTATTAAAAAAATCGAGACCGTGATTCCTCATGAGGATGGCAAAATCGCAATGTACACCTGCGGACCTACGGTGTATCATTTTGCACATATCGGAAACCTGAGAAGCTATATTATGGAAGATGTTCTGGAAAAATCACTTCGTTATGTCGGATATGACGTGAAACGTGTCATGAATATTACAGATGTAGGACATCTGGCTTCCGATGCAGATACCGGAGAAGATAAAATGTTAAAGGGTGCAAAGCGTGAACATAAGACAGTTATGGAGATCGCAAAGTTCTACACAGACGCATTTTTTGAGGACTGCAAAAAATTAAACATCAAGACACCGGACGTTGTGGAACCTGCAACGAACTGCATTCCTGAATTTATAAAAATGATCGAGGGGCTGTTAGAAAAGGGTTACGCTTATCAGGCAGGCGGAAACGTTTACTTTGACACGTCCAAACTGGATAATTACTATGTTTTCTCCACACAGGCAGAACTCGAGACGTTGGTCGGTGTAAGGGATGATGTCGATGAGGATACCAATAAGAAAAACAAGACAGACTTCGTGCTCTGGTTCACCAAATCCAAATTTGAAGACCAGGCATTGAAATGGGATAGCCCATGGGGCGTCGGTTATCCGGGATGGCATATTGAGTGCTCCTGCATCGGTATCAAACATCTTGGCGAGTACATGGATATCCATTGCGGCGGTGTGGATAATATTTTCCCACATCACACCAATGAGATCGCACAGTCTGAGAGCTACCTCGGACACAAATGGTGCAATTACTGGTTCCATGTACAGCATTTGAATGACAAATCCGGTAAAATGAGTAAATCCAAAGGAGATTTCCTCACTGTTTCCTTATTACAGGAAAAAGGATACGACCCGATCGTATACCGGATGTTCTGCTTACAGTCTCATTACAGAAAACCGCTTGAGTTTTCTTATGAGATCATGGATAACACCAAAGCCGCTTACAACAAACTGGTAAAACGTGTTGCCGGACTGAAAAAAGAGGGCGAGACAGACCAGAACGTATTTGCAGAATACAAGGCAAAATTCGTGGATGCGATTTCAAATGATCTGAATACTTCCATGGCGATCACTGTATTATATGATCTGTTAAAAGCAGACACGAACGATATTACAAAATATGAGCTGATCAAAGATTTTGACAAAGTTCTTTCCCTGAATCTGGAAAATGCAAAGAGCACAGAGACAACGGAAGGCGTTGACGCTGAACTTGAGAGCTTTGTCCTTGCCAAAATCGAGGAGAGAAAAGAAGCAAAGAAAGCAAAAGATTTTGCAAAAGCAGATGCCATCCGTGATGAACTGCTTGCAAAAGGAATTGTCATCAAAGACACCCGCGAAGGTGTGGTATGGCATAAAGCGGAGTAAAGAGAGATGGAAAAAGGAATCGATTCTTATTTAAAAGAACAATTTGAAATCCCGGATGTCGACATCCGCACATATTCACCGTTGACACTGGCTTATATCGGAGATGGTATCTACGACCTTGTGATCCGGTCTCTGGTAGTAGCCAAAGGCAACACGAGAGCGAGTGAACTCCACAAGCGCACCAGCCAGATTGTAAAGGCACATACGCAGGCGGAGATGATGGAGGTGCTGCTTCCGATTCTGACAGAGGAGGAGGCAGCCGTGTATAAGAGGGGGCGCAACGCCAAATCTTTTACCATGGCAAAAAATGCCACGATGTCGGATTACCGTAAGGCAACCGGATTTGAGGCGCTTATGGGATATCTGTATCTGAAAGACGAATTTGAGCGTCTGGTCGAGCTGGTGAAAACTGGCGTGGAAGAGATGAGACTAAAACTATAGTTATATCTTGCAAGCAGCGAAATGATTGAGTGATGAGATCACGATAAGAGAAAGGGAAAAAGAATTTCATGGGATATGAAGAACAGAAAATAGAGGGACGTAATGCGGTGCTAGAGGCATTCCGTTCCGGAAAAACAATAGACAAACTGTTTGTCTTGGATGGATGTCAGGATGGACCGGTGCGGACAATTGTCAGAGAGGCAAGAAAACATGACACCATTATTAATTTTGTGGATAAGGAACGTTTAGACCAGTTATCCGAGACAAAAAAACATCAGGGTGTCATTGCAGTGGCTGCCGCATATGAGTATGCGGAAGTGGAAGATATTTTGAAAAACGCAGAGGAAAAAGGAGAACCACCGTTCATTTTTATTCTGGATAATATTGAGGATCCGCATAATCTTGGTGCGATCATCCGTACCGCAAATCTGGCAGGAGCGCATGGAGTGATCATTCCAAAACGCCGGGCAGTGGGACTGACTGCAACGGTTGCAAAGACTTCAGCAGGTGCGATCAACTATATGCCTGTCGCAAAAGTGACAAATCTGACTGCAGCCATCAAGGAGCTGAAAGAAAAAGGCTTATGGTTTGTCTGCGCTGACATGGGCGGAACCGAGATGTACAAACTCGACTTAAAAGGACCGATCGGTCTTGTGATCGGAAACGAGGGCGAGGGTGTCAGCAAACTCGTAAAAGAGAATTGTGATTTTATCGCATCCATTCCGATGAAAGGGGATATTGATTCCTTAAATGCATCGGTAGCCGCAGGCGTGCTGGCATATGAGATCGTGAGACAGCGTCTGCAGTAACTTCTGGATATGGCGCATCCGCAGGGCGTGGATGCGGTTTGGAACGATTGTGCAGGGAGATCAGGTATGGAAAAATATAGGGACAATGATCCGGGAAAAGAGCAGACAGCCTATGACAGGTTAAGTGATGAAGCACTTTTGCGGCAGCTTCGGGCTGGGGATGCCGCGATCATGGATTATGTGTTGGACAAGTACAAACCACTTGTGCGGAAAAAGGCGAATGCCATGTTTTTGATCGGGGGCGATACCGATGATCTTATCCAGGAGGGGATGATCGGTCTGTTTAAAGCAATCCGCGATTACCGGGAAGAGAGAGAAACTTCGTTTTTCCATTTTGCAGAACTGTGCATCACAAGACAGATTTACAGTGCCATAGAGGCATCCAACCGGAAAAAACATGCACCGTTAAACTCCTATGTTTCTTTTTATTCGGAGGTGAGTGAAGAGGGACAGCCGCTGGCAGAGTATCTCGAATCGGAGCGTTCAGATAATCCGGAACAGCGCATGATCGATCAGGAAAACTTTGAACTGTTTCTGAAAAAAGTACGCCAGAGCCTGAGTAAAATGGAGTGTGAGGTGTTAGATGATTATCTGTCGGGGTTAAATTACCAGCAGATTGCAGAAAAAATGAAGAAATCCCCGAAAGCGATCGACAATGCACTGCAGCGCATCAAAACAAAAATCAGGGTTTTTCAGAATGATACGTTGCCTTCTTGAGAAAGTATTTTGGTGGCATAATTTCAAAATAGAGACTGAATATGTACAATATGCACAAAAATAGAAGCAAATTTTTGTAACATTTGTGAACACTTATGTGAGAGAGTATGATATTATAATTCTCGTAAAACCCCCCAATACATTATATATAGTTTTTGCTATACCCCATAGTAAAAATACCTTCTCCTAAAAGAACAGCCGATCGACAGGCTGTTCTTTTTTTGCGCGAAAAGAAAATCTGATATTGTGTGATCCAGTCAATAAATGTTTATGAGAAAATGTTTATGAGAAAATCATAAATTATCTGGTTGACAAATAGAGTATGATTTGTTAGAATACCACTTGTCGATTGCGTAAGCAGTTGAAGAGTGCTGATATGGCTCAGTCGGTAGAGCGTCGCCTTGGTAAGGCGGAGGTCACGGGTTCGATTCCCGTTATCAGCTTAGGGTAGGAATCCCGGTAATTTCAAGGAAACTTGATTTTGCCGGGATTTTTTGTTGTTCCCAAAATAATTCTTTAGAAATTCTTTCGTTTTTTATATAATGGTTTTTTAGATAGATATATTACAGTAAGGCATATCAGATAAGGAGTCAGAAGTCAGATGGAACAGTTGAGCAACAATGAGTACAATATTTTAGTCGTGGAGGATGACAAAGAGATTCGTGATGGGATTGAGATTTTCTTAAAAAGCCAGGGATACCATGTATATAAGGCAGCCGATGGTGTTGAGGGACTGGAAGTGATCGGGCGGGAAACCATTCATCTTGCAATTGTGGATATCATGATGCCGCGGATGGATGGTGTGACCATGACGATCAAATTGAGAGAACATCATGAGTTCCCGGTCATCATGCTTTCTGCAAAATCAGAGGAGACAGACAAAGTGATCGGCTTAAATATTGGTGCGGATGATTACGTGACAAAACCGTTTACGCCGTTAGAACTCATGGCAAGGGTAAATTCCCAACTGCGCCGCTACACCCGGTTTATGGGAATGGCACAGAAAAAAGAGGAAGAGGGAAGAAACTACATCATCGGCGGACTTGAATTAAACGAGGATACCATCGAGTTTTCCGTGGATGGAAATCCGGTGAAATTGACTCCGATTGAATTTAAAATTCTGGCACTTCTGATGAAAAATCCGGGCAGAGTTTTTTCGGCAGAGGAAATCTACGAGCGTGTCTGGAACGAAAAGGCAATTAACACGGACACAATCATGGTGCACGTGAGAAACATTCGGGATAAAATCGAGATCAACCCGAGAGAACCAAAATATTTAAAGGTGGTGTGGGGCGTTGGATACAAAATTGAAAAACAGCCGTAACGTTAGGATAGGAATTATTATCATTGGATTATTACTTGCAGTTGGTGTGAATGTAAGCCTTTTTCCGTGGATGATAAGGAATGCAGAACAGAAGTCAGCACAATTGTTTTCCTCCAGTGAAAATGTAAATACGGAGTATATTGATACACTTTATCAGGGGGCTTATGTCCTGTATACCGAGATTAAGAACGAGCCGTCAGAAAACCGTACGGAGCCTTTTGTCGGAGAGGGAAGCGGTTATGATGATTACGATTATATTTCAGAGTGGAGCAGTTCCTTTGAGGGCGTCCGATCTGAGACGGATTATTATGCGACGGATGGAACGAAAAAAGAAGTGAATACGAATGCACCGTTGTATGAAGTTTTGGAACCGGATTTCAGAATTGACGATGATAAAGAACAGTGGAACTCTTATGAGAGCGTTTTTGTCCTAGACTTTGACGAAGATGGAAACTTGTCCGTCGATGTCAAAAAGGATGGAACAGTTTCTGCGGATACACTCATCAAAAGTCTTTTACAGGCAGACCGATACAATGAAATACGCACATATGCGGTGGACAATGATACGACCTTTGTCCCGGTGAAAAATTTTCAGGTAGTATACGGTATTCCAAAAGACAGTACGAACCTTGCCTATGCAGATTATTACACCAGTGATTATTATCTGGTTGCATCCGGCGGGGGAGATGCAGCGTATTTTATTACACTTCTGGTAATTGCGGCATTTGCATGCTTTATGTGCAGCAGAAGAGTATGGAAAAATGAAAAAATGCCGGATTATCTTCCAAAATGGCGTTATATGGAAGCGGGGATCTTCGGACTTATGATGTCGTTTGCAATGTGTGATATTTATATTGACACTGTCTGCGATTTCCCATATACAGGAAAGGCAGGCTACGCGAATGTGAATGTGTGGAACGTCCTGAAAACGGGAGGAATCCTCTGGCTTCTTTTTGCAGTTGCATTTGTGTCGACGGTCTGCATTTATCCGGTATTTTCCGTTGGATTGAAGGAATACATCCGGCAATACAGTTTTATTTATCAGATTTTTCCATGGATCCGAAAAAAATGGGATCAGTTTACAGACGAAGTCAACCACATTGATTTCAGTGATAAGACTACCAAAACAATCCTAAAAATTGTGGGGATCAATTTTCTTGTTTTAGCAGTGTTGATGTGTATGTGGATGTTTGGAATCGTTGGTCTTGTCATTTACTCGCTTGTGCTTTTTTATCTGATGAAAAAGTATTACGACAGAATCAAAAAAGATTATGATGTCTTGATGAGAGGTGTGCAGCGTATTGCAGAGGGTGATCTTGATACGATGATCACAGAGGATATCGGAGTGTTCGAACCATTCAAAGAACAGCTCACAGAGATCCGCACCGGATTTAAAAAAGCGGTGGATGAAGAAGTGAAAAGCCAGCGCATGAAAACAGAGCTGATCACAAATGTGTCTCATGATCTGAAAACACCGCTCACTGCAATAACTACATATGTAGAGTTATTGAAAAAAGAAGATATCACAGAAGAGGAACGCAAATCTTATATTGAGACACTGGAGAAAAAATCACTGCGGTTGAAAGTGCTGATCGAGGATCTTTTTGAAGTGAGCAAAGCGACGACCAATAATATTACTTTAAATCTGATGGATGTTGATGTGGTCAATCTGATGAAACAGGTCAGCGTGGAACACGCAGATAAATTTGAACAGATGGGGCTGCAATTACGATGGAATGTCCCGGAAGAAAAAATCATTCTGAAACTGGATAATCAGAAAACCTATCGTATTTTTGAAAATTTATTTGTGAACATACAGAAATATGCAATGCCAAACAGCCGTGTTTACATTGATGTAGAGAAGCCGGAGGGGAATGTGACCATCACCATGCGCAACATGTCCGCCGTGGAGCTGAACGTGAGAGGGGATGAGCTGACGGAGCGTTTTGTGCGTGGCGATGCTTCCCGCAACACGGAGGGCTCCGGTCTTGGCCTTGCAATTGCAAGGAGTTTTACCGAAGCGCAGAAGGGAAGCCTGCATATCTCCGTGGATGGCGATCTCTTTAAAGTGGTCATCCTGTGGAAATAGACAATTGCGAAACCCTTCATCAGCTTCTTTCAATTGTTCAAAATTAACAAAAACATTCAAGACACGCTCTCGCTACGTGTCACTCGCAGCGGTACTAAGAAGCCAGACACAACTTACAGTTGTATCCGCCTTCTAAGTACCGGCGGTTCCCCAGTGTCTTTCATGTTTTTTGTCAATTTTTCACAATTCGATTTAGATTTTATGAGTTTCGCAATTGTCTAATCCTGCGATAGTTGTCATGGCGGGAACAAATGTGCTATACTTATTTTCAAAGAGTTTTCACATCGAAAAAGTATGTTTTCATGTGGCTTTAGTAAGATAAGAACAACGGAGGTAATTCATAATGGAAACAATGGACGATTTCAAAGACGAGTTAGAGGCATCTTTCCGCCAGATCAGAGAGGGCGACATTATCAAAGAAACTGTCATTGCAGTGAGTGAGGAAGAGATCACTCTGGATTTAAAATATTATGCACAGGGAATTATTAAGGTAGAGGATTTCAGCAATGATCCGGATTTTGCAGTGTTAGAGCAGATCCATGCCGGTGATGAGATCGAGGCAACTGTGGTAAAGACAGATGACGGACAGGGTAATATCCTGCTGTCCAGAAAAGAGGCAAACGATGTTCTTGCATGGGAGAAACTGCAGCAGATGATGGAAGATGGAACGGTTGTAAAAGTCCGCATCAAAGAGAGTGTTCCAAGTGGTGTGGTTGCATTTTTAGAAGGCATCCGTGCATTTATCCCGGCATCCCAGCTGGCACTCGATTATGTCGAGAATACAGAGGAATGGATCGGAAAAGAAGTAGAAGCAAAAGTCATTACCGTTGATCCGGAGAAGGAAAAACTGGTATTATCTGCAAAGCGGGTGGCGAAAGAGGCAGCAATCGAGGAACGTAACCACAAGATTTCCATGATCGTGCCGGGAACGGTAATGGAGGGAACGGTAGAGTCCTTAATGCCATATGGTGCATTTATCAATCTTGGCAATGGGTTAAGCGGACTGGTGCACATCTCACAGATCTGCGAAAAACGTATCAAAAAGCCGTCAGAAGTGTTAAAAGAGGGACAGAAAGTCAAAGCAAAAGTATTAAACACAAACGACAACAAGATCAGTCTTTCCATGAAAGCACTGGAAGAGGAGATGGTTGACACAGAACCGGCAGAAGATCTCGAGCAGTATACATCAAAGGAGAGCTTTGGCTCAAGCCTTGGTTCACTTCTTGCAGGAATTAAGCTGGATTAATCAGAAGATAAAAATTTCATTATAAAAATGAAACTACCGGATACAGACAGGTTTATGTGTGCATCCGGTAGTTTGATATAACAGGAAAATTACTTAATTATCTGCAGCTTTCTCGTTTTGCCATGTAATATGGCAGGGACATTTTCAGAGGGAGCGTGTGACCGTTTCTTATGCGGTCAATCAGGATCTTGGCTGTCATCTTTCCCATTTCTTCGATCGGAATATGCATAGTTGTGAGCATTGGCGATACATATTGTGCAATTTCAATATCGTCCATGCTGATGACAGAGATATCGTCAGGAATGCGATAGCCACATTCGTGGATCGCACGGATCGCACCGATCGCTGTGATGTCATTCATGCAGAAAAAAGCAGTTACGTCCGAAGAACGTTCCAGAATTCGTTTGGCTCCCTGATAACCGGCTTCGGAAGAGCCGGAAACATTAGTTACGATATTTTTGTTAAAATTAATATGATTTTTCTTCAAAGTATTACAATAAGCTTCATATCGGATTTCATTTTTAGTCTCTCCGATATATCCGATCTGCGTGTGCCCCTGTGCGATCAGATGGCTCACGGCATCAGATGCGACGGCATTTCCGTCACAGATGACCTGATCATACTCGGCATCTAACGGATTTAAACCAACGTAAATAATCTTATGAAAATGCTTTTTCATAAATTTGAGAGTCTCTTTGTTACAACGGCCAAGAATGGCAGCACCGTCAACTTCGTTATTTATAATCTGATTTTGCGTGGCCGGGTTATGAATGTCAAAAGTAGAAAAAGAATACTTTACGATATACCCCTCTTTTAATGCCTCCTGCTCAATACTTCTTGTCAGGGTTGAAAAAAAGGCATCATTTTGTGCATCCTGAGCTCGTGCATAGACACAGGCAATGGAATGATGAGGTACATTTTCCCTGTTTTTTTGCTTTAATGCCTGGGCGGAAGTGTTAGGCACATATCCGCCGGCTCGTGCAATACTCCAGATTTTATCCTGCATTTCTTTACTGGCGGCGTTTGAGGAATTCCCGTTGATAATACGGGAGACAGTAGAGATGGAAACACCGGCCTCTTTTGCAATATCCTTTAATGTCATTGAAATACCCCCTCGTATAGGTGATTTTCATCTTTGCGTATAGTTTAGCACAAATAAATAAAAATTTGCGTAAAACTTTACACAAACGTTTGTTAAAATAAATGGCGAAGAAAATGGTAAGTGTGGTACAATAAGTGCAAATAAGATTTGAAATGTTGAGGAGGACAAGATGAAAAAACAGATGACAGTACGAAAAACAGTTTTGGCGGCATTATTTCTTGCAATTGGACTGATTCTTCCATTTATTACCATGCAGATCCCGGCAGTCGGAAAGATGCTTTGCCCCATGCACATTCCGGTATTACTGTGTGGATATATTCTCGGAGGACCGTATGGCCTGATCGTTGGATTTATTACACCATTACTTAGAAGTGTGACATTTGGAATGCCTGTCATGCTCCCGAATGCTATATGCATGGCATTTGAACTTGCAACCTATGGATTAGTCAGCGGAATTCTTTCCGGTAAGATGAAAAAGGATATGAGATCACTATATATCTCTTTGATCATTTCCATGCTCGCAGGAAGACTGGTATGGGGACTTGTATCAGCAATTGTTTATGCATTAATGGGAAGCGGATTTACATGGAAATTATTCTTTATGGGTGGATTTGTGAATGCAATCCCTGGAATTGTGATACAGCTTATCTTAATACCTGTTCTTGTAAATCGTTTATATGCAGCGGGAGTTGTAAAGCCTGCTTATGAAGGAAAATAATGATCTGTTTTTCTGATAGAAGACAGAAAACACAGGGAAAGATCGGAGAAATACATGGAACTGAAGACACAATGCAGAGAACGATTCAAACCGGCAGTGGATGCGATTAATGAAATTATTAAACAGGAAGACAATACAGACAGACCAATTCTTGTGGCGATTGACGGGAGATGTGGAAGTGGTAAGACAACTCTGGGAGAATATTTAAAGGGGCAGTTTGACTGTAACCTGTTTCATATGGATGATTTCTTTTTACGAATGGAGCAGCGTACACCGGACAGAATGAAAGAAACCGGTGGGAATGTAGACTATGAAAGATTTTATGAAACTGTGCTTATACCGGTTCAAAAGAAGGAATCTGTGTGCTATCAGCCCTTTTCCTGCAAAGAGTGGAGACTATTAGATGCTTATGAGATTCCTTATAAAAGGATTAATATTATCGAGGGCTCTTATAGCTTACATCCGTATTTTGGAAAGCCATATAAGCTGAAGA
>ULSP01010780.1_pt1 | contig 10851 bp, 9 predicted proteins | sample 1956811 | NCBI WGS metagenome assembly ULSP01 (sample SAMEA4835711, study PRJEB28245) | human gut metagenome | biome: gut microbiome; material: fecal sample | place: Denmark | collected 2008
CTAAGGTGGTTAGATATTTACAGAGTTTTTCTCACAGTCTCGTTTGAAAACACATTGCGTCTTTCTCATAGCTTGTTCAAGTTATATATTTACAGTATATTGGATTTGAAGTATATGAAAAACAATATCTTGAATAGTGTTTTTATGGAAAAAAGTGATACTGTACAAAAACTGTTTAATAACGTAGATAATTTAATACACAGTTTTGTAAGTATATACAAGTCTCTTAGAACTCATAACACTAAAGAAAGATATACTTACAAAATGTTACTTAATAGCCGTCGCAAATTAAAACAAATTGCAGCAAAGATCAGTATTATATATCTTAAAATAGGCATCTATAATAGCAAACTTTTCACTGGTATGTTTTAGAGTATCGAGCCGCTCGCAAGCGGCTCTTTTCTTTTTCTTTTATCCTAAACGTAACATTTGTAACACAACAGACAAGTTTTTGGAGAGAGAAAAGTGTATCCAAAGGTACTATCCAATACCCTTTCTACACCTAATAATAGTAGTGTATGAACAGTTACAAGTTCCTACCAAATAAGATACATCCCTTTCTTATCTGTCATGTAGCCACAAATATGCCAACTTCTAAATCCACAGCCCTATTGCCAGAACAACCCAATAAACACAGATTAGATATAGATAGAGAAGCATACTGCATATAAATATCGGTAAGATAAGACAACCCTATTTGAATTCCATATCCATACACCAAGGCATAATTAATAGATTCGTCTTTTCCTATTAATTCTTCAAATCCCAAATGGTGAATCAACTTTGATTTTTTATTAGACATACCGAAAAACATTACTAAATCATAAAGGTCTATATCTACAATGCAATCACTAGCAAAAGTCATAAATAGCATTTTAGTAAATGCCCGGCAGTCACTCAAAGTATTAGTACAAAACACTGTTAACTTTGGATTTACTGCTAATGCCCTATCCATATACTGGAATATCCCAACAGTGATTAATACATCATAGTCAATAAAATCAAGTTTTAAATAACTATGGCAGACTGATGTTACTACTAAGACCTTATAGTCGTATTCATTACTTAGATCAATATCATTAAAATATTGTTTCTTAACATCATCATCAATATTTTCAATCCTGTCTCTAACTTTAGGCTTGCTTAAAACAGCGCTATAATAACCTCCTACCATTTCCTTGGATATATCATCGATATATAACTGAGTTATCGCTTCAAATATGGCCAAACTATCTGTTGAAAAAAATACTCTAAAACTAGGACAAGGATACATATTCTTTTCCTCCCTAAATGTTATTGGTCACATTATAACATTTGGGATGAGCTGTTTTTTATCCATCTCGCAGTATAAGAGGCTACTAAAAACTCACTAACATATATACCTAAAATCTTAGAGATAATCATCAGAATAACACTACTAGAAAAAGAGAGCAAGACTACAGCACTTCAGGTCCCCTACACTAGTTATTTAATACATACAAAAAATAGCAACCACATTGCAGGAATAACACTAAAAAAATCGAACTTAAGAAATGATATTATTCTAGCAAAAACGAAAAAACTATATCTATCGAGGAGGTTTCAATATGTCAATCCGCGAAATTTCTTTCCCCTCATCTAACGACCGTGATACAATCAAGGCCTGGTCCTACAGCCCTTTAGGGGAACCTAAAGCAGTGGTTCAAATAATGCATGGTTTTGGAGAACACTCCAGACGTTACCTACATATGATCAGCAAATTTAATGAGGCTGGGTACATTGTTTTTGCCGACGACCATATTGGCCATGGCAAAACCGGTGTTGATAGCGGCACCTTAGGCGATCCCCATTCCGGCGGATATATGACCTTTTTGAAAGATGAAAAAGCTCTCCATGACATTGCTCAAACTGCCTATCCAGGCCTTCCCTATTTTGTTTTTGGCCATAGCTGGGGTTCTATGTTAGCCCGCGGGTACGCAGCCCATTACGGTGAAGACCTTGCAGGACTTATGCTCTGCGGCGTATGTTCCCTCTGGCCCGGTTATGAATTAATATATAATGACCCCTATGTAAATGAGGCATATAAAACTAATCCCTACCAGAGCGCAGGCAAAGCACTTGACCTATTATTGGGCGGCATGACCGACCGCATTGAAAATCCTAACGACCCGGGAGACTGGATTGCTAAAGACCCAAGAGTTGTGGCTGACCATGCAGGCGATATGTTTAACACCTTCAATACCACCCTTGAGCTTGTTTATGATGTGTGCGCCCTGCAGCATTTCACGGAAACTCCAGAGTGGGCTTCCATGGTACCTAAGGCCCTCCCCTGCTATCTAATTGCAGGTGACCAAGATCCCTGTGGTTATTATGGCGAAGGATTATACCATGTTGCAAATACCTTAATCAATACTGGTCACAGCGTAAAAGTTAAAGCATATAGCGGTTACCGTCATGAAGTTCACAATGAGCCTGATTTACGTGATGAAGTAGAGGCAGGCCTAGTAAAATTCATTGAAGGCATCCTAAACAAATAAATATCAAAAAACATTTATATGAATCCCTAAAAAGCTAAAGAGAGCAAGACCATAACACGGTGGGCGCCCCCGACAGGTGCCGGTTCCGTGAGGAATTGCTCTCTTTTTATTATTATAGTTCAGCTATATGAAAGCCGCAAACACATTCAACAGGTACATTCATCTCATATTTTCATTTAGAGAGATACTATCTCTTGAGTTACCTTAAGATATGCTTCTACCTCATCCAGATTATGGCAATGCAGAGGAGATACGCGTACAATCCCCTTGAGTCCAAAGGAATGAAGCATTCTTTCAGAATATAGACTGGTATCTACACGGTCAAAAACCACAATACCGCGCTTTACATATTCGGCAGTGGCCTGAGTGGGAGTGATATTATCAAAGCCAATGGCGATGATGAGGTCACGTCTGGTCAGATCAGGATTGTCGTTATAAACGGTCACGCCCTTGATATGGCGCAGGCCGGGAACATTTTCGGTGCCCTCCAGCATATAGTGGAGCAATGCTCTTTCGTGGAGCTCCAGCTTGGTCATGCCCTCAACAAATTGCTCCCTGCGGCTGCCCTCCTTGTTCTCAGCAAAGCTGCACACATAGTCCATAATGGTGGAAACCATGGCATATTGGGCAGGTGCATCGGAGCCCAGTCCCCAATAATTTTCGGGTTTTCTGGTCAGGCGAGCATGGGGCAGTACGGACAGACGGTCGGACAGCCAAGCCACGCCAAAGCCGCGTACACCAAAGAATTTATAAGGAGCGAAGTTGATGCCATCAATATCCAGCTCGGATAAATCCATCACTGCATGGGGAGCATGCTGCACAGCGTCCACAGTGATATACAGGTCGGGCTTAATGCTTCTAGCCTTTTTCACAATGGCAGGGATATCCATAATCGCACCGGAAATATTGGAAGCATACATAACATTCAGCAGGCAGGTGTTTTCATCTATGAGGCTGCAGATTTCGTCCACCTCGCAGCCGCCGGTGAGCATGTCGGACTTGGCGATGCGCAGCTCCTTGCCGGTTCTCTCAGCAAAGGCTTCGGAGGAATCGTAGGAGGAGGGATGCTCCAGCACGGTGGTTACCACATTGGTACCGGGAATATTGCGAACAACTGCCTCAACCATGGCGAACATCAGCTGGGAAGCGGTGAGACCGGTGGCGATGCTACCGCCCTTCACATTGAAGAGCACGCGGATATCATCCTCGGCCTTCAAAACGAGACTCTTCAAATATACTGCCAGCTCATGCTTTCTACCATCGCAATCAGGAATCATATCCAGCTCGTGGAAGCAGTCGGCTGCAGCCTTCAGACGCAGGGAGCCACCGGCGTTTTCAAAGAAAATTCTCGGCGTGCCGTCGGGGTTTTTATCCAGCAGATAGAAGGAGCTTCTTGCCTTGGCCATATCCTCTGCACTTAAAAGTTTACCATATTTCATTTGTATTACCTCCAATTTAGTATCTATCAGATTATTTTACTCTTCTACGTAAGCTTGGTCAACCATGGACGCATCCCAAATATGCTCGTTCTTGGCAACAATCAAGGTGCCCAGCACGTCACCGGATACGTTAACAGTGGTGTGGCTCATATCAATCAGTCTGTACATACCGGCGATGGGACCCATCATATCCATGGGCAGGCCCATCAGATTCAGGAAAATCGCACCGGTTACAATGCCACCGCCGGGGATGCCGGGTGCAGCAATGGACATAATGGTGGAAATGGTAATAATCATGATTATTTGAGACCAGGTCATATCCAAGCCATAAATCTCGGCTACGAAGAAGGCCAGAATGGTCTTATACAGAGCAGCACCGGTCAAATTGATGGTTGCGCCCAAGGGTACGGAGAAGGACGCAATGGACATGGGCACATGGAGCTTATTGGTTACGCAATCCAGCGTGATGGGGATGGTGCCGGCACTGGAGTTGGTAGCAATGGTGTTGATCCAAATGGGAACCATGGATTTGCACATTTTTACATAGTCAATCTTGGTATAGAGATAGGTGATACCACTGAGCAAGGCCCAAATCAGCAGGCAGCCCACATAGTCGGTAATAACGAATTTAGCCAGTGCGCCGAAGAGCTGGGGGCCATAAACCGCAGTGGTATTGGCCATCAAAGCGAAAACGCCAATGGGAGAATAGAGCATTACGATATCCAGCATTTTGTAGATAATTTGAGCGCAGCTCTCGCACATTTCCACAACCTTTTTGCCCTTTTCTCCAATATACACGATGGCAACTGCAAAAAGCACGGTGAAGAAAATCATCTGCAGAATATCCTGTTTAGCCATGGCATTAATAATATTGGTGGGAACCATGTTAAACAGGAAGGCGGAGAAGGAAATAGCCTTCAAATTTTTCGGGTCATAGGCCTTCATGCCGCTGGTATCAAAATTAGCACCGGGATGGAAAATGCTTACCACGCCAATACCAATCATGCAAGCCACGATGGTCATAATAACGTAAATGATAACAACCTTACCGCCAATTCTCTTCAGCTTTTGCACGTCACCGATGGCAGCAATACCACTGGTAAGGCTGAAGAAAATTACCGGAACAATCAGCATTTTAATAAGGTTCATGAACAATGTGCCAGCAGGTTTAACCCAAATGGAAAAATCCTTGAACATCAAGCCGGCCACAATACCCAAAATAAAGCCTATGGCTACACGGTAAGCTAAATACTTTTTGGAAAATAATAGATTTGTCATAAAAAGCCCTCCTGTTTCCGCAGTTTTTCTGCATATTTTACAACATTTTTGTTTTTATATGTTGTATTAACAACATTATACGTTGTACCCATGAGGCTGTCAATAAGTTTATACAACATTTTCTTCTCACGATGTTGTATCCACAACATCATGTTGCAAAAGTAATGAAAAATAGTATAATATAGTTAGTAGTTCATGAAAGGATGTTACTCAACAATGGATTTCACAGAACGAATCAAAGATAAAGATCTCACAAAAACAGAAAAAATTATTGCAGATTATATTCTTGATAATATAAACACTATTGGCTTTAGTCCTTTAAAGGATGTGGCTGTGGCCTGCGGTGTCAGCGATACCTCCATAATCCGCTTTTTACGTGAGTTAGGCTACGATGGCTACACTGACTTTAAAAAATCACTCAATGACAAGCTTATTGAGCAATATAGTGCCAACCTGTCCCCAATGCAGAAGTTTAATCAGAGCAAGGCTCAGATTACTCCTGAAAGCATTGCTACCGAAGTATTTTATAATTCTATCAACAACCTAAATAATGCTTACCTTAAGTTAGACGACAATCTTTTGCAGAGCATTGCAGATTGCCTTATCAACTCCAACCGAAAGTATATCGCTGCTTTCCGTGGCACTGCCTGCTGTGCAGATTATTTCTGGCGCAAGGCAATCTATTTTCTCCCTGGACTTGTGCTGTGTGACAAAGCAGAAAGCGAGACTATTGAACAAATGGTAGATATCACTAGTGATGATTGTCTCATGCTATTTTCTTTCCCCCGTTATTCAGAAATAACCTTTACCATTCTCGAATTGGCAAAAAAACGCAGAGCGAAGATAATCATTTTTACCGATAGATTAACTTCCCCTCTAGCTTCCTATGCTGATTATTTGGTTACTGTGAATGTCAATGGGGTAAGTTTCACCAATTCCTATGTAGTACCGCTTTGTTATGCTGAAGCTTTGGCAGTAATAATTAGTAAAAAGCTCGAAAACAGCACCGAAGAGCGGCTCAAACTACTAGATCAACATATTTATAAATCAAAGATGTACTAAATACGTAGTCTATATTAAACTTATACCTACCTATATAATCAAAAAGAGAGCAAGACCATAACACGGTGGGCGCCCCCGACAGGTGCCGGTTCCGTGAGGAATTGCTCTCTTTAATTATTATAAATTAGCAGTCAAAAAACTGCAAGGACTATTGATTTAGCTCGACTACTCGTAGGCTGTGGCTACGGCCAGTAAGAGACTTAGCACCACGCTCCGTGATAACATAGGTATTTTCTGTTCCTACCAAGCCAAGCCCTGGCAGTGCTATTTTAGGCTCTATTGCAAAAGTCATCCCCGGCTCAAGCTCCTGCTTAAAACCTTTGGCAATGGCAGGCGCTTCATCCATAACTAGACCAATGCTATGACCTAAAAACTTGCCGCCGTTCATAAAGCTGTCGCCATACACATTATTAAATCTAGCCATGGTGCGTAAATACAGGCTTTCAATAGCTACGCCCGGGGCCATCATGGAAACAACCTCCTGCTCAAGCTCAAGGCAGCGCTCCTGAGCAGCCAGGATCTTTGCCCCCTGCTCATCCTTATGGATGTCGCCATAATAATATACTACAGTTTTATCAGTGTGGTAACCGTCAAAGCCGCAGGGAATATCTAGATATACCAATCTTCCGGGCTTTAGCTTTCTGAAAGCGTTGCCGATGGACTGTACGGCAATACATGTGCCGTTAGTACCGCCGGGCCCATCGAATGCAGTACGTACAAGGCCGCTTTTGCCAAAGGCCGCAATACCGATAACCTCTTCACCCATAGGCAGATTAAAACGTGCAATGCCATGTGAACCCCGGGCAACCATTTCACCATACAAATTGATTGCAAGCTGGGCTTCACTAACGCCCCCCTTAATCATAGTAGGAGCGATTACATCAAGTACAGTCTCATGAATTGCGCCGCTAGTAGCCATCATATCTAGCTCATATTTACTCTTAACCATGCGTAGGTCAACTAAAATATCATCTATGCCGGCGATTTCTTCAAAGGTAAAATATTTGCGCAGCATGCGCTCCCAGTCAACTGTAGCTCTTTTGATTTCCATATACATAACCTTAGGTGCATGTCCGTAATAGGATGCAGCTTCCCTAAAGCTATGCATCGGGCGAATATCATCAAAATGAGATTCCTTGCAGGCCCGGTCGTAGCTTCTACGTACCCATAAAATAGCATCCTGAGGACGAATAATGAGTACACCCTCCTGCATGGTACCTGTAAAATAATACATAGCTACCTTATGATTTATAGCTGCCATCTCCCAATTAGGATGACGCTTATCCATTTCCTGTCTAAAACGCTCCAGCCGAGCCTCTAATTCGCTAGCGGGAACCGGCCTGATATCATCAGTAAAAACTGTTTCCTTTTCTAAAATTGCCATTATTGAATCACCCGTTTCTTGTTTCTCAACCTTATGCAAAGTCTGAATAATGTTTCTTTGACAACTCCTTATGAATAAACTTTTAACTAGCCACAGGAGCTACCATCATCGCATCTAACATATTATAAAATGCTATTAAATAATATAAAATAATATTTTTAAGCGCCGTAGCGTTGGTGTTTTACAGAATCTGGGTATATTTTCATAAATCACTCACAAATCCTCTATCAATAAGCCCTTTTACAAAGCTACCATCCTTTAAGAGGGCAAATTCTCCACCTGATTTTTTGAGCTCAATAAGACTTATAAATTCTTTGCTTTCGAGCACAGCTTGATCAGCAGTACCGACAACTACTATATCAGCAAAGCTAGAAGCATCGGAGCAAACAATACCTCCAAGCTTCTCTACTACGTCCATAAGGTTTTTAATATACCATTTGTAAAGGTAGCCCATGAATAAAAACTTCTTACCTAAAAACGGCTTATTTACTTGTGCATCAGGCAAGACTTCTAACAACACTTGCCTAACCGGCATGCTATATAATGGAACTGATAATTCCTTGAGTTTTTGGTAGCACCCATTACATATTTCACAATCATTTAGAGCTCTATGGCTTCCTTCGGTATCAAGTCCAAAATACTTGGCAACCACAATCTGCTTTGGCCGCCAGAGAAAAGGAAGCTTATCCATCGCAATCTGCATAACATCAATGTAATAATTAAAAATGCTCCTAATTAAGTATCTTTCTGCCGCAGTATTTAAGAAGGCAAGATCAAAGGGCACATTGTAGCCCACCAAAATATCCTCCCCAATAAAATCAATAAATCCCTGAAGAGCGGAAGTTACATCCAAAGCTCCCTCAAGCATTTCATTAGTAATACCTGTAAGCTCTGTTATATGTAAAGGCACTCGCCTATCAATGTTAACAAGCACAACATACTCATCTACCTTGCGGTTTTTTCTATATTTAACTGCTGAAATCTCCATAATACAGTCTTTTACAGGCTCAAGCCCTGTGGTTTCTATATCTACAACAATATAGCTGTCGGGGAACTCAACTAATAGTTTCCCTTTTACAAGTTCTTCAAATCTACCCATAATATAAAACTCCAATTCTAGCTAAAGCTATCAAACACGGTATCATTATATCATAAAAGAGAATTAGGATAAATAACTCTTATAACAATATTTAACGCATAACCAAATATATAAAAAGCTCTGACTGAACCACAATTAGGTTCTCAGTCAGAGCAAAACACTTTATCTTCTATGATGATGCCCTCCATGGTGATGACCGATATGTGGTCTTGGTGGCGGAGGAATCTCATACTTCGGCGGTGGTGGAACAAAAACGCGCCCCGGCGGTGGCGGTGGTCCAAAATGCCTTGGGGGTGGCGGAGGAACAAATCTTCCCGGAGGCGGCGGATCAAATCTCCTTGGTGGAGGTGGTCCAAAGTGCCTTGGCGGTGGCGGGCCATAATGCCTAGGAGGCGGAGGGCCTAAATGCCTCGGTGGTGGGCACCTAAGTTCTAATACAGTATTATCGCATACATCAGCTTTAGTATCCGCTGCATTGGCTGGGCCTGAACACAGGCAAAGTATAAAGGCTGCCAATATCAATGTGAAACACTTTTTCATACTTCTCACCCTTATGAATGAATACACACGATAAAAAAGATACTACTCTAAAATCACCATATCCTTTAATTGAGAGCTGGGAATATAGATTAAATTCATATCCTTATCCAATAAATAAGCTTCACCATTATCATAGAACGCATTAAACTTAAGAAAACATCCATCATCAAGCTTAAAACATAAGCTCTTTATATATTCTTCTTGCTTGTCATCTAAACTCCTGCCATGAGAGCCTGTGAAATTATTGGAAACTTCTTCCCATCCTGTTGTTTCAATAGTATAATCAATAATCCTTTTCCCAAGTATCTCCTTGAATATCTTTTTTATACCAAACTCATATTAACTATTGCAAAATAGTAGGCAATGCCTTACAATATAATTAGAATAGAGGTGATTTTTATGAGCATCAGAGAATTAAGAAGTTATACAGGATTAAGCCAAAACAAGTTCGCCGCTATGTTTGGAATACCTGCTGCGACAATAAAAGATTGGGAATATGGGAGACGAAAACCACCCCAATATGTTATAAACATGATTCAAGAAATTCTTGAATATAGAGGAATAATCATTAATAGCAACTATATAGATGAATGCGAAAAAAGGCAAAAAAGTGTTGAACGTGCACTAGCAATTGTATTAAGTGCAACCAATGGACCTGATAAGACTTTTATGAACGCATTAAATGACTACATAGAAGGAAAATTTACCTTGGCTGAAATAGAACACAATGTTGATTCTTTGGCCTATTTGGAGGTTTGAACATGAGCGGTGGTAAGCACTGTTACCCAGAAAGCGATGTATTAATAAACAAATACAACATTCGAAATAAGGAACTTCTTGAGAAACTTGAAATCCAAAAAGTGACTGTCAAACTGCTTGGTCTAGATATTCATCCAGATAGGATTAAAGCCACTTTTGATGCTAATCATTTAATAACAATACATAAATATTTATTTGGTGATTTATACGAATGGGCAGGAACATACCGAGAGGAAAATCTCTACAAAAGTGAAAGAGTTTTATCGGGTGGCTCAGCTGAATATGCTGAGTATAACGAAATTCCTTCTAAACTCACATCATTATTCGCTAAGATGAATACCATAGAATGGGAAAAGACAAGCGATCTAACGGATATTGTCTCAGATTTTCTCCTTGAATTATGGAGTATTCACCCTTTTAGAGAAGGGAATACCAGAACATGCATAACCTTTTTATGGCACTATTTGAATGCGAAAAATATTGCCTTTCATGTTGAGCTTATACGAAATAACCCTATGTATGTAAGGGATTCACTTGTTATGGCCAACTATGAACAAAAGGATTATCTTAATAGAATTATTAAGGATGCCCTGCTCTCACCGACTTCAATTACTAGTCTAGAAAACATAAATAGTAAGGCCCAAGAACAGTATCAAATCTCCAAAACAGACTACGAAGCTTTCAGAAAAAAGTATTCTGTTACTAAAAATAAATAAGCATCTATCACAAACAAGAGACTGTGAGAAAAACTCTGTAAATATCTAACCACCTTAG
>ULSP01048179.1_pt1 | contig 10734 bp, 10 predicted proteins | sample 1956811 | NCBI WGS metagenome assembly ULSP01 (sample SAMEA4835711, study PRJEB28245) | human gut metagenome | biome: gut microbiome; material: fecal sample | place: Denmark | collected 2008
AACAAAGGTTGGAGTACAGCGGTACTCCTTTTTTTATGCCCTAAACTGAACTTTGGCACATTTTTTCTGTACTTTTGCACTATATCTTGAATGAACAAACATATTCACCTTTTATGAAGCTCTGTATATAGCTACGCTCAACGAATAGCCCTGCTTGATAAAGCTATTCAGCTATCTGGCAAACGATGACCCGTTTGCCACAGAGATTGTGTATCCTTTTATTCATGAATTTGCAGGATGGCATGCTGTACTTGTACAGTGTGTTGTTTTGTGCTATTTTATTGTTGAGCAATGCATTATACATATAAACAGATATGGCTTATCAACTTTCCGGTAATGATGAGCATTTTGATGGAGCAGCTGATAAATATAACCGATGCTGTTTTCTTAGGTCACGTTGGCGAGGTGGAATTGGGAGCATCTGCCATTGCGGGGATTTATTATTTGGCGGTCTACATGCTTGGGTTTGGGTTTAGTATCGGATTGCAGGTGATGATTGCTCGAAGGAATGGAGAATGTGGCTATGGTAAGGCTGGAAAGATATTCTTTCAAGGTTTCTTCTTTTTATCGGGATTGGCCATTTTGCTTTGTCTGCTGATGCAGGCAAGTTCTCCTTTCATATTGGGAAGGTTGATTTCCTCACCGGAGATTTATCGGGCTGTAATTCAGTATCTGGACTGGCGCAGTTTCGGTTTGCTGTTTTCGTTTCCGTTTTTGGTTATCCGTTCTTTTCTTGTGGGAATAACATGCACTCGGGCATTATCGTGGGCTGCTGCCGTTGCAGTAGTGATTAATATTCCTTTGAATTATATTCTGATAATTGTTGGAGGACTGGGAATATCGGGAGCTGCCATTGCTTCTTCTCTGGCAGAGATGGGTTCTTTGGCGATGCTTCTTTTCTATGTATGGCTGAAAATAGATAAAGGGAAATATGGATTGAAACCGGTATATGACGGAAAGCTGTTGGTGGATGTGCTGAGCTTGTCGGTATGGAGCATGCTTCATGCCTTTATCAGCGTGGCTCCGTGGTTCTTGTTTTTTGTGGCGGTGGAACATTTGGGTAAAACGGAATTAGCCATTTCCAATATTACGCGAAGTGTATCTGCTGTCTTTTTTGTAATAGTCAATTCTTTTGCGGTCACTACGGGTTCGCTGGTCAGTAATGCGATTGGGGCTGGAGAAAGGAGGGCTGTTTTCATTATCTGCCGTAAGATACTGAGGTTGGGCTATTCTGTTGGATTTCCACTGATAGGGGTAGCTGTATGCTGTAATCGCTTGATAATAGGAATCTATACAGATAACGAACTGTTGACGGAGCAGGCTTTCATCCCTTTTGTTGTGACGTTGCTGAATTATACCTTTGCCTTGCCAGGCTATGTATATCTCAACGCAGTTGGAGGGACCGGTAAAACCCGGATTACTTTTCTTTTCCAAGTGACTACCACTGTCGTGTATTTGGGGTATCTTTATTGGTTAAGCGCTTGCACTCATGCATCCTTGGCTATTTACTTAACGGCAGAATACCTTTTTGTGATTTTGCTGGCACTGCAATCGGTTTTCTATTTAAGAAGTAAACAGTATTAGAAACATATCGAATTATGATGACTAAAATATATCCGCGTACGGGAGATAAGCAAACCGTATATCTTAATGCTGTTGTAAAGGATCCTCGAATAGAGGTTGGTGACTATACTATTTATAATGATTTTGTAGCTGACCCTTTGTTGTTCGAGAAAAACAATGTGCTGTATCATTACCCCATCCATCAGGAGAGGCTGGTTATTGGTAAATTCTGTTCCATTGCTTGCGGTACGAAATTTCTGTTCAACTGTGCCAATCATACGTTGAAATCTCTGTCTACTTATACATTTCCTTTATTTTACGAAGAGTGGGGATTGAAGAAATCGGACATAACGGATGCATGGGATGACAAAGGAGATATTATAATAGGTAATGATGTTTGGATTGGTTATGAAGCGGTGATAATGGCTGGTGTTCATATAGGAGATGGGGCGATTATTGGTGCACGTGCTGTTGTGACTAAAGATGTTCCCCCTTATACAATTGTAGGGGGAACTCCTGCCAAAGAAATCAGGAAACGTTTTGATGAGGATGTGGTGAAGAAATTATTGCGGCTGCAATGGTGGGATTGGTCGATTGATGAGATACGCTGTTACTTGCCGCATCTTGTACAAGGCTGTTGGGATAGATTTCCTTAATAATCCATCATCAGTGAGTTGCCGGTCTTGCCTCGTGAAATGTCAAGGTTAGGCGGTGCATAGCTCTGGTTACAGCTACATAAAGCATACTCTTGTCAATCTCCGAACGGTAATTTCTCTCATCCGTCTGTGGAATAATGACTTCGTCAAACTCAAGCCCTTTTGCCATGTGGGCAGAGGTGATGACGATGCCTTGCACAAATGCGGAGCTTTGACTTGATAGGAAGCTGATATCATTGGCATATGATTTCAGCATGTCTGCCATCTTCCTGGCTTGCTGCTCCGTCTTGCATATGATGCCAAGAGACTTATATCCGGATTTCCGGTAAGTGGAGATTAGCCCCATAATGCCGGACAGTTCTTCTACGGCACTGCCGAACTGCAGGATTTGTGGCTTTTCTCCATGCCGGGCAACCGGTTCCAGCTCTGCGTTAGGATGAATCTTTTGCGCAAAATCCGTAATCTCGAAGGTGGAACGATAACTCTTACACAATTTCATGATTTCACTTGCAGTAAGTGACTTTTGGATAGTTTCTGCTGTGGATGAGCCATAAGGATTCACGGACTGTCCTGCATCGCCCAACACGGTTTTCCGGCATGGAAAGAGTTTCTGTATTACCTTGTACTGTATGGGCGAATAGTCCTGCATCTCATCTATCAACAGATGTTTGACTCTGAATGGCTGGTTCCCGTTTCCCTCCAATGCCAAGTGTAGGTATGCCAGCGGTGCCAAGTCTGAGTATTCGAGTGTATGTCCCTTTCGCATTTTGAACATTCCGGGATTATTTGTCCATTTAAAGAAATCTTTGTAGACTTGAATGTCGTTATTGCCTGCAAACATTAGTCTGATTTCTTTTTTCAAAAGGTTTCTGCCGGCGGTGGTTACCGTAAAGGCGTATTGTATTTTCAACATATCCAGCATATAATCAGCCATAGCATCAAATCGTCGGCGTATGGGATAACGGTTGAAACGTAGGTACTGTTCTTCGATAAACGGGGCAGGTATGGTGATGTATTTGGTCAGCTTCACGTCTGCTGCCTTGAAGTAGGTGTTCTCTATGTGGAGGATAAACTTGTCAAGCTCTGAAATGAAGCCGAAAGAGGCTTTATAGGCTATTCTGTCGATGAGGCTTGAGGATGGCTTTTCTAACAGTTCATTCACTAGCCCGAAGTATGTTTGGTACTTATATTTGTGTTCCAACACTCCGGAGAGTATTTGTTCCATACTGGTTTCGGGCACGGTTTCTTCCCCAAGTTCGGGGAGGACGTTGGAGATGTAATCGGAAAACACTTTGTTGGGGGAGATAATCAGAATATCTTTTGATGAGATGCTGTCTCTGAAGGTATAGAGCAGGTAGGCTATGCGGTGCAGGGCTATGGATGTTTTTCCAGAGCCGGCCACTCCTTGAATAATAAGCGTGCGGATATCTTCGTTGCGGATAATCTGGTTCTGTTCCCGTTGGATGGTGGCAACGATATTTTTCATCTTGTCATCTACATTGGAACTTAACTCTTTTTGCAGAATGTCGTCATGGACGGTCAGGGCACTTTCAATCATAAATTCCATTTTGCCGCCCCGAATTCTGTATTGGCGTTTTAGGGAAATTTCTCCTTTAATCTCTCCCGATGGAGACCGATAGCCTGCTTCTCCTAATTCATGGTCATAGAACATGCTCGAAACGGGTGCTCGCCAGTCATGGATAAGGGTAGCTCGACTTTCCGGGTCATAGAAGGTATGGATGCCTATATAGATAGGCATCACTTTGCTGTTTTCTTTCTTTTCCAAAAAATCAATTCGTCCGAAGTAAGGAATGGCAAGTATCTTGGTGAGCCGCTTATGCTTGTTGATTACACTTTCCCCCAAGGCAAAATGGTTCAGGATGCTTTCGCGCATGGAGCGTATCTCATGCGGGTCGATGTCTTTGTTGGACCAGATATAGTCTTTGTATTCTGCCAAGGTGTCGACGTGGTCTTTCACGGATGCGTCGGTATTACCGATAACCTTTTTCAGAAAACTGATTATTTGCTTTAAATATTCTTTCTCTTGTTTCTCTGTTTGATTGAATGCCATAATTAGTTGTTGCTAAAAGATAAGACAGTGTGCAAAATTAGTGTATTGTATCAAGAAGGGAAATGGCTATTTATAGCTATATACTGGGAAGTTTTATATCTTTGCACATTCAAAAAAGTGGAGGTAAATGGACATTCATGAGCTTGCAAGGCAGAATCAGCAATCTGCATGGAAAGTATTGGAAGATACCTGTATTATTGAAGCATGGGAGCGCATTGGAGCAACCGTTCATTTGGTGGGCTCACTCCGTACCGGGCTGTTGGCGAAAAGTAGGGATATAGATATCCATATTTATACCGATAGGTTGGATGTAGGAGAGAGCTTTTCGGTCATCCGGGAACTTGCGGAACGGTTGCCTTTGCAGGAAATACAATATAGGAACCTTATCCATACGGAGGAAGAGTGCATGGAGTGGCATGCTTTATATAAGGATAGAGAACAGAATACTTGGAAGTTTGATATGATTCACATCCGGAAAGGTTCCAGGTATGATGGTGTTGTAGAAAAGGTGACTGCCGCTATTGCGGAGCGCCTTACTCCTGAAATTAGGAAAACGATATTGCAAATCAAATTCGATGTGCCGGATGGTGTAACGATTCCAGGTATAGAGATTTATCATGCTGTCTTTACGGGAGGTGTCCGCACTTATAAGGAGCTTGAAGAGTGGCGCAAAACAAATCAGTTGGCGGACAGTCTCGGTTGGCTTCCGTAATCTTAGAGGTAGATACCAAGATTTTCTACTATATGGATGGCTTCCATTATATTGTTGGCATCTAACTTGCTTAGGATGTTTTTCCGGTGATTGTTCACAGTATAGATGCTCACTCCCAGCTGGTGAGCGATTTCCTTGCTTAGAAAACCTTGTCGGATGAGTCGTAATATTTCTTTCTCCCGGTTGGATAATTGTTTGTCGGGAGAAACAGTGCATGTTGGAAGCATCTCTCCCGTTTTTCTGTTCACCACCGTCCGTTTGATTCTTTCGATAGGGGTCTGGTCGGGAAGTATGTCCATTACTCCCATGATTATCCAGGCTTTACCATTCCGGTCTGTTTCTATGACTTGTTGCCGGCTACTTACATTGATATACTGTTGCCGTGCATTCAACATACGGAATTGAAATATTTGCCGGTAGTCATTTCTTTCTTCCGGTGGGAGTGAGTAGATGAACTGTCCATGCTCGATTTGGCATTCCGTGAGTTGCATTCTGTCATCAGGGTGTATTCTCTCTTCCAGTAAATCGCCTTGTTGCCTGATTGTCTTTATCCAAGTGGGATTGTATCCGAAAAGATGGGCAAAACTGTCGGATGCAAAATCGTATCTCTCTTTAAATACGTCAACTGTAAAAATACAGCTCTGACTCATTTGTGAGAACGCTTGCACGGATATTCTTTTCTTGTTCCATAAATCATAGTCCACATCGGGACCGCTAATCTGCTGTCTTGCCCATAATTCTTTGGGAGTTGTCTTGTTGGTAGTCATGGAACAAAGATAACTGATAATTTTCTTTTGAGCTTTATCTTTTACGGGATAATATTATTTCTAAGAATATGTTGTAGGGTTGGATTAAGTGGCTACCTTTGTAGGCCGTGTCATTGGGGACGCCGTGAATGAAAAGCAAACGAGTAATAAATTCAATATGTGATAAGATGAAAGATATACCGGCAGACAGCTTAATAAAGAATTATTTTCCTGTAGATTATATAGATTCTTTTTCTAAAGTGATGGTCACTGGGCAGGCTTTGACACCGGAAGATTTTCGCAATCTTGCCTTCAGCCGATTTTCTAAGTGGATTGGTTGGCTCATGAATTTCAGGAATGCGATTGTAAAGCCATTAGGACTGGATACAGCAACCAGATTTACAGATATGGTCTTGGATAAAAATCTGCATGAAGAAATTCTCGGAATGCCGGATAAGCATCTTGATTTCCATGTGTCCATGTGGTGCGGGGAATATCACGAAGGAAAACAAGAACTTCGGATTACTACTGTTGTGAAGTACAATAATTGGCTGGGAAGGGCATATTTCTTTATTATCAGACCTTTTCATGGGGTAATAGTAAAGTCTATCTTAAAGCATGTTGCTGGGGATAGGGGGAGTGGGTGTAAATAAATACTCCCATTGAAATATTATCATTTCAATGGGAGTATTTATTTGAGTGGTGCCACCAGCAACCGAAAGTCGGTTTGTATGACACTATTTCTCAATAAGTTATATCTTTATCACGATGTTAGTCCCTTGAATAAGGTTTTCACAGCTTTGCACCGTTCGACATCAGTTTGTATCTTGGGTACGATTTCTGAATGCAAAGTTAGTGATTTAGTTTAATATTATACTATGAAAAGAGTCTTTTATTGTTAAAATCCATACGCTATCATATCATAGTAACAAACAAGCTTTCTATAATAGCTTTTATATTTACCGTTATTAATCATATAATAATCAAAATTTTCAACAAGAAATTCTCTGATTAGCTTAATATCGTCTGGTCTTATTTTAGCATACATAACAAAAAAACAAATTTTGTCTTTATCAAATTGTTTGATTATATCAGATACATTTTTTTTACTATATTTTTGAAGATACATTTTTTTATAAGCTTTGCTTTCTAATTTTTCTTTCTTGTATAATTCGAGCCCTTTATATGGTGATTTTTTCATTTCCTCAATCGAAGAAATTCCTACATCTCTTAGGAACTTGAACTTAGGAACATAACCTGGACATTCGGGTATCGATATTTTTAAGATATTATCCGAATCTAAATGTGCTTTGTTTATACCTAACACATCTTGTATGATTTCATTTATGCCAATAGATGTATATCCAATAGAAGAAGGTTGATTAGAAACAACACCAACTCCCCATAAAAATTCAATATCAGACGTATTTTCTATATTGTTACCATCGATTACTGCCATCTTATTCTTTGGGTCTTGTGTTAGAATTAGTTCGTAGAACTGTTCTTTGCAGAATCTTAGAACTTTTGTTGGTATTTTTCTTTGTATTGAATTTATAGCATAATATATTGGTTCATAGTCAAATGCAGAAATAATAGTTATAGGAAGATTTATATCTCCAATAACCATAGATGACTCACTAATTACAGGGATTGCATTGGGGGTTTCATTGAATTCCACAAAAATGAGATTGTTCTGTAGTAATTTCATTTTTTCAGAATTTAAGCATAGTACTATAGAGGAAATTAGCGCTATAATATTAGGGTCATTTAAAGAGTATCCTATGAATATTATGGGATGTTCGACAAAAAGAGTTATTAATTTAGCTGCTAGATAAGGATTTTTATTAGCAAACATATCATAGTCTTTTTGAGTAACAACTAACGATTCTGGTATAGTAATAGAACCATGTATTTTGAAGATTTCTCCCATTAACATACTATCAGAAAATAATAATTCTTCTTGTCCGATGTAGATTTTATAGTCAGGGAATACTTGGTCAATAAAGGTGTCCCAGTTAGTCGTGATTATGCCATCTATGTTTAGTTTCTGAAGTATTTCAATTTCTTTTGTTAGGGTTTTATAATCTGATAAATAGGGCTTTATCTTAGATTGGAGATATTCAGAAATTGCATATTTAAATGCTGACTCTTCAGAACAAAACATATCTCCATATTTCTGACAGAAATGAGAAAAGACATCATCCTCCCATATTTTCTTTTGGAAATCTTTTGCTATCAATGTGGCGACTAAAGGTAATACACCATTAGCATTTGAATTATAATAACCATATGGTTTACCTATCTGTTTAGCAAAAACTTTCAATAGTTCATCCCATTTTTCTAGGCCTATATATCTTCTGGAAAATCCAGAACCAAGGAAAAGAAAAGGTGATGTTGCCTTTTTTGATAAAATATTTATTAGTTTATTTTCAAAGTTCATAGTAGTATATTTTATTTTAAATAGTATCCACCATTTTTTTGTGCTCCTCTAAATTCTATCAGTCCTAATTTCACCAAAGAATTTAAATAGCGTTTAGCACTAGGAATACTCTTATTTATTAATTCCGCTATCTTGGACGAATTAAGTCCCGGATATAGTTTGATAATGTTTAGTACTTCTCGTTCCTTTAAATTTATAGTATCATTTACGGTATCATTTACGGTATCATTCTTGATGCTGACTCCTCTTTTAAACACTGCTGTAAACATTCCCTCTGTGTGAAATTCTGGTTCGGGCAGATTCGCCTCCTTCATGGCTTCCTGCATACGAGGAATACCGGACGCAACTCTTTCAACCAAGTGCATACGGGTAAATAACCCAAATATTAGAGGGTTACGTGTCATGCTTTTATGCCCGAAATCTTTAGCTACAACAGGTAAAAGTCCTCCGGGATTGGAAATCTCTACCCGGTCATCAAACATTTCTATCATAATGCTTGCGCCTTGTTCGTAGTAATCACGGTGCGACAGTGCGTTTATAATGGCTTCTTTAAATACAGTCAGAGGTATTTCCCAAATTTCCTCTCTTGGTCCTGCTCCCTCTATTTTATAAGCTACTTGCAGTTTGCTTTCCAGCCAAGACATTGCCTGTAAATACTGTTGGTACAATGAACCTCCGAAAGCTTTATCATCTATAATATAGACTTTATTCGTCCCCTTGAAAAGAACACACCTTGTAATAGCGTGTGGAAACTTTCGTTCAGGTTGTTTTCCAAAGAACATCGCCGCACCGTTCTTTGCCGTTCCATTCTCGGTAAACAGTTCCAAGTTCTCAAATATTTGTTTGTCGGGTGTGGACGGACTTAGTTTGGCTTCTGTTCGGAAATCCTTAATCATCTGTTCGTCTGCATCCATGTAGATATTGAACCAATGGCAGGGTATATGGTCGAAAAAGATTTTGTTACACTCCTGAAAGAAGCTGCGCATTTCTTCGGCTGTGTGAAGTTTCTGTGAGTTTGCCCCCTCACGGACATAGATAGAACCGGAAAATATATAAGGTTTATCCTTGCCGGACGGAACATCAATCACCCAAACAGTTTTATTCACAAGATTTACGGAATACAATTCACAGTGAAGTGCAGGAGATATTTCGCTGATAGAACCTTGAATGGCAGAACGCTTATCGTTTTCTAAGTTAGTATCTACCACTTGCCCGTTATCATCTACTCCAATAAGCAAATATCCTCCCTCTGCATTGGCGAAAGCACATATTTCCTCTGTCAGTTCACGAACCTTTGAAGGAACACGAACTTTAAACTCCACATTATAGCCCTCTCCACTGTCAATGAGTGATTGTATGGTTTCTGTATTCAGCATAAGTTTTTATGACGATGATACAAAATTAGTTATTATGAAAATTAATCAATTCTCGTTTTCTTCAGCCATTTTTTTATATCCCCAATCAACCAAATATTTAATGAATGGAATAAGCTCCTTGCCTGTCTCGGTTAAAGAGTATTCGACTTTTGGGGGAACTTGGGGATACATTTCACGATGAATCAAATTATCCATTTCCAACTCTCTCAAGGTTTGTGTGAGCATCTTTGTACTTATGTCGGATATTTCACGGCTCAGTTCACCATATCGCATAACCGTATGTTTTGACAGAGCCCAAAGAATACGTCCTTTATATTTCCCTCCTATCCGTTGGAAAGCAAAATCAAGCACACAAATATCTTTTTTAATGTTCTTATTCATTTTTATTTGAGCACATTAATTTGATAATCAATATTCGATACCTTTTAGTCTGTATCATACTAAATTGTACATACTTGATACAAAGATAGTAAACATTTAACTTTGTGGGAAATATTAAAAGCATAAAAATGAAAAAACAGAAAGCATTAATTCTTATAGACCTCCAAAATGATTATTTTGAAGGTGGATTATATCCACTGGTAGGCAGTTTGGATGCTGTATTAAAAGCGCAAAAACTTATACATTATTTTAGGTTAAATTCCCTACCAGTTATATATATACGGCATATTTCATCTAGACAGGATGCAACTTTTTTTCTACCTGATACTATAGGGGCAGAAATACATAGTAGTGTTGCTCCGATAAAAAACGAAGATATAATTATTAAACATTCTCCGAACAGTTTTTATCAGACAGAATTAAATAATTTGTTACAATCTAAAAATATCACAGATGTAGTTATTTGTGGTATGATGACACACATGTGCGTGGATGCTACCGTAAGAGCAGCTAAAGACTTGGGATATAAATGCACTATAATACAGGACGCTTGCGCTACTAAAGCTTTAGAATTTCAAGACTTTAAGGTAGAAGCAGAAAAAGTGCAAGCTGTTTTTTTAGCTGCATTAACACCATTTTATGCCACTGTTAAATCGACTGATGAGTACATAAAATCATGTTTAACACTTTAAATTAAAGAAAATGAAAAGAATCCTTGAATTGAGTATATTTCAGTTGTTATCTGAATATATGTAGCTAACACTTGAAAAGGGACCCGGAACAACATTT
>ULSP01072120.1_pt1 | contig 10689 bp, 7 predicted proteins | sample 1956811 | NCBI WGS metagenome assembly ULSP01 (sample SAMEA4835711, study PRJEB28245) | human gut metagenome | biome: gut microbiome; material: fecal sample | place: Denmark | collected 2008
GGTACATGCACAGATGGTTCTGGAAAATTCCTGTGGATGCAGTCTTACAAAAGAGACTCCTGCTATTTACTTTGAGCAGAAACTGACCAGTCAGATTGCTTCTCTGGAGTCTTCTATTTTAAGTTCCATGAAAATGTCTGCTGAATTCCAAAATATTGCCGACATAGATGAAGCGATGGATCTGTTGGAGAATTACGTTCATTCTATTCCAAACTGTTCCGAATTTTATCTGTGTCTGTACGCCAACTGGGACAGCGTTTCCCAGCACATACTGGAATTAACGGAAAATGAAATGGATTTTGAGCCAAGTCAGGATGAGATTATTTTAAAATTAAGTCTGCGGGATGGCAAAAGACTGCCGGAATGCAGTTTTACCAAGCGTTCCCTCCTGCCGGAACATATCTACAGACAGTCAGATTCTGCCTACCTTTATTTTCCGCTGTTCTTCAAGAATAAGACTTTTGGCTATATTGCCTTAGCTTACGAGAACAACCGCATTGACTATCACTTCCAGCTCGTGCACTGGTTCATGAATATCAACCAGTTATTAAAACGTTTGAGTGACGCAAAACGTACTTCCATCCTCGTCTCTCACTTGGAGGACATTTACACCAAGGATGCGCTGACCGGACTTTATAACAAACACGGCTATCTGCACCGTGAAACGCTGTTACTTCAGGAAGCTGCAGAAAACCAAAGTACTGTGACCTGTTTTCTGTTTGATTTAAACCGCCTGAAATATATCAATGACCACTATGGTCATAATGAGGGGGATTTTGCGATTCAGGTCATCGGACATGCCCTATCCAGTGTCACCCGTTCCACCGATATCTGCGCAAGATTCAGTAGCGATGAATTTTATCTGCTGACAATGGATTACACAAAAGAAGATGCCGATGAACTCCTCACCCGCGTCTATAAGTACTTAGATAATTATAATAAAATAAGCCACAAGGAATATAAGATCTCTGCCAGCGGCGGCTATGCCCAGTCCACACCGGGTGCATCCCTTTCCAAAGAAGATGTCAAAGCTTTATTTTCCAAGGCAGATGAACATATGTACCAGCAAAAACAGATTTTTCATCAGGATTTGGATAAATAAGCATTGTGACGGTATTCTGTCGGAGATACTCCACAGGTTGCTTTAAAAATTTTCATAAAATGCTTTTCATTGTCATACCCGACTGCCTGACTGATCTCGATAATCTTCATATCGGTTTCGGTCAGGAGTTTTTTTGCCTCTCTCATGCGGATTTCCTTGAGATAATTCACAAAATTGCTTCCGGTATACTGCTTGAATGAGTAAGAAAACAGGGAGTAATTCATGGAAATATAATTGGAGACAACCGCCATATTCAGATCCTTTGCATAATTTTCTTCTATATAATCCACAGCCATTTTGATTTTCTGTACATTCTTGTTCTGGTCATAGCTGCTATTGATCTTCTCATGAAGCTGCAACACAAATTCCATTACCTTGTCCTCGTAGGAATCGATACAATTTTCACTCCAGATTTCTTTGCATTCCAATAAAAGTTCTCCCTCTGTCTCTAAAGCATTCTGATAGGTTTTCTCTACCTCCGTAAAGAAATCTTTCATACAGCTCTCAAAAACAGCCTCATCAATTCTTCCATTTTTCACTTCATAAAAGAACTGATGAAAACTCTTTTCCAGATCGTCTGTATGATCTGTTCCGATCAACTGGACGCGTTGGATTCTGGCTGCCTCCTCTGTCAACTTAGCGGCCTCCGTGATAAGACCTTCCGGTATCTTTTCCTGAAATACACCGTACTGCGCTTCCACTTTATTGCGGACAAATGCTTTCTTTCGCATCATGACAGACTCCGCATATGCCTGACGGATGCTCTCTAAGCCACAATGCGCCGCACTGATTCCAATGTAACCATCCTGCAATTCGTTTTTCAATAAGAGGGAAAGGTTCTCTGCCGGAACAATAAAAATATCATTGTCATTCATATTTTTCATGAAAATATAATTATCGTCGGACAGTTCTCCTCTCTTGACCTGATTCTGGCAGCACACATAATAATTTCCGGTATAAAAATGATCTGCATACTGACTTTCGATTGTGCGCTGTTCCTCCCCGGAAATCTCATCGGAAAGCATCAGGTGCCGCATCTGCTGATAACCAATTTTCTGATTGTTCTCCTCTTTCTCTTTCCGGCTCTCAATCTCTGCATTGAGTTTTTTTAAGATTTCGGTGATTTTTTCACGCTCAATCGGTTTTAAAATATACTCCCGCACCCCGTTTCTTAACATTTCCACCGCATAGGCAAAATCATCATAACCACTGATTGCCACGGTAAGTGGAATATGTTCGAGGCTCTGCATTTTCTGTACCAGTTCGATGCCATCCATCTTCGGCATACAGATGTCCGTAAACATCAATCTCCTGCTCTTTCAGAATTTCAAGCGCAGTCTCTCCATTGTTGCACTCCATAATGGTCTCGATTGGCACACCACTTCGCATAATCATTGTTTTGATTCCCTGACGGATCATTTTCTCATCTTCAACGATCAAAACTGTTTTCATTATCTTCCTTACCCTCTTCTAATCCTGTATCTCTCTTCTGTCACAGGCCCCTGTGCCTTTATTTTTCACTTATGCTCCGGGTCATTTTCCTCTGACTGTCTATGCGTGATTGGAATCCGGACCATAATTTTTGTATAACACCCCAATTTGGATGCGATCTCGATTCCATACTGATCTCCAAATGCAATATGGATACGGTCCTGTACATTTTTCAGACCAATTCCATTGCCGGAGCCTCCGTTGGAATCAATTTTTCCTGCAATCTTTAACCGAAGCTTCTCCACTTCTTCTTCTGACATACCTTTTCCGGCATCTGTGATCTCGATCACACAGTCATCTCCGTCTAAAATGCCCTTGATATAGATATTTGTGTCCTCTGCCATCTGTTCGATTCCATGATAAATGGCATTCTCGACGATCGGCTGCAGGGACATCTTCGGAATCTCCTGTTTTAATACCAGTTCCGGCAGGTTTAACGACAGATAAATCTCATAATCAAACCGCAGATTGATCAGAGCCATGTAGTTTTTAATGTACTCTAACTCCTGCTCCACAAGCACATTTCCTGATACCCACTTCATACTGTAACGCAGCAGTTTCCCCAATGCGGTCACCGCATCAGAAATGGCGTATTCTTCATCAATCTCTGCCATCATCTTAATCGATTCTAACACATTATAAATAAAATGTGCATTGATCTGATTCTGCAAAGCCCGGATCTCAGAATTTTTTGCTAACATCTCACGGTTTAAATTATCTTCCATCAGCTCCTTGATACGTTCCAACATCTTATTGATCTGCGTTCCGAGTTCGCCCATCTCATCTTTGCCACAGTTTTCGATCACGACATCAAGATCACCCTTCTGTACTTTTCGAATGGACTTTAAGATCTCATAAAACTGCTTTAACAGATGCTGCACAATACGGTTGATAAAGAACGCCAGCAATATGATAAATGCCAGCATGACAGCCACAAACACATCACGCATAAAATATACATTATGAACATTTTTTGTGATATCCTTCACACAGATCAGTGTACCGGAGAGTTCGCGCACCTGCATATAAGAGATTACAAGATTTTTTCCATCCAATTTTTTATAAATGGTCTGTATCTTGTCCTCTGTGGGACGCTGTTTTAAAATATCGTCAAGCAGCGCTGAAGATTCTGTCTGCTCTTTCTGTCCAAAATAGGTTACTCCCTCATCCGAATAAAAGAAACTCCACTCATCCTCAATTCCCTCGTACAGGCTTGGAAACATATTCTCCATCGTCATGGCAGACTCGATCACACCAACTTTTCCATTGGCACTGTCAATAATCGGTGTGACAAGTGAAATAATCTTCCGATTCTGGTTCATCGTATAGGAATTGAAAATATTATCTGTGTAATCAAAATTCCAGCCGACATATTTATCCTGCTTGGACCACTCCTGTTTTTTCATACGGGATGCATTGTATAAAATGGGCATCATCTCCTGCACACTGTCATTCACCGCATAGACACGGACACCATACAGCAATGGGTTATTGTTAACTAACCGTTCCAACGCCGACACTTCGTTATTTTTAAAATCCAGCCAGTCGGCCGTAGAGATTTCTCCCCCAATCGCAGATGCATTCAACATTTGAAGCAGGGAATCATCACTTAAGAAAAACTGTGTGGACATATTGATAGAATCAATCTTTGTCTTGATTCCATCCTCATTCCGCTGCATTGTATATTCCATGTAATCCATGTTCTCCTGCACCGCATTCTGCTCCATAACATAGAACAAAACCCCTGCTAACACCCCGATTGGAATCACCATAAACAGAATGATAATACTGGTAAATTTGATATTTAGCTTTGTATTTCGAAACAGCTCTCTTATTTTTTTCATTCGCTAATTCCCATTTTTTCCTTTGCTGCATTCATTAATACTGTTTTCTGTTTCAAAACTTCCTGATAGCCCATGGCATTCCTTTTTCCCACAAATTCTTCAAATATTTCATCAAACTGTGCTTCATTTGATGCGAGAAGAAGCTTTGGCAGTGTCTCACTCCAGAGTTTGGTACATTTTTCATCCATAGCTGCAATTTCAGGACTTGTCGACAAACTCACATCATACTGTCCATTGTAGACTGTATATTTGCATGCCCACACGAGTAACTGTTCAGTAGCAGGACCTGCCTTCTGCTCCCACTGAAGTTGCATGACATTATTCTGCAGCATCCAATAAGCATCATCTGCGCCGTATAACCTGTCGTAAGTCTCCCGGTCGGAATTTAAAATTTTGCTGACGTCCTCTTTTAATACCGGCTTACCATCCACGATATCGTAAGTAACCCCTTCCACACCGAGATAGATCAACATCTGTCCATGCTCACTCATCATATAGTCCATAAACGCTATGGCGCGTTCCGGATATTTACAATTTTTTGAGATCAGCGTCAATGTCCATCCATTCATATTGTTAGTCGGCAGTGTCGGATCATCCCCATTGGAATTTCTCGGTCCCTCAACCGCCATGTAAATGCTGTCCGGATCATTCTCATACAATGCTTTTTGCTGTGAGATCGTATCACTGTACTGATAGAGCATACAAAAATACCGACCTTTTGCCAGTTTTTCTTCCATCTGTATCCGTGTATCCACAAAGATATCATTGGCAAGCAGCCCTTCCTCCCCCAGTTCACGGAACATTTTTAACCATATAACATACTCTGGGTCTGTATATCTGTCATAATATTTCCCATCCTTTTCCCACGGAACCGCAAGAAAATTCATCAGATATTTGTCAAAGGAAACATTTCCCTGATTATCAAATACATGGGATCCCACCGGGATCAATTTTTCCCCATTCACCTCAGGAAACATCTCTGCCGCTTTCTCCACTGCTGCTTTAAATCCTTCCGGTGTTGTCATATCCGGACTTCCAATTGCCTCATAAATATCTTTACGTACCAGAAACGTCTGATTGGATATGATGTCATCATGCTCTTTCACCTGTTTTGGTGTAACCGTGGAACACGGATATCCATAAATATTGCCATCATCCATTGTATACCAGTTCACCACATCTGCATCTGTGACCTGCCAGAAATAGGCATCATAATCATCTGCAAGTTCATTTAATGCATAGACCATGTTCTCTTCGATCATCTGGTTCACCTGTGGCTCCCAATACCCTAATGTGATCAGATCAGGCAGAGAATCCGATGCGATCAGTGCATTTAATTTTTCTGTTTCATTCCCGATTGGTGTAATAAAATTAATATTTACTCCTGTCTCCTCTGTAATCTTTTGAGAGACTGCATTCTCTCCCCACGGTATTGCAAACCAGGAATAATTGACATACCAGTCTAACGTAACAGGTTCTCCGGCATATTTTTTCCATGCCGGTGTATCCTCATCACCCTGTGAGGTGTCCTCCACCTGAGATGTCTCCACAGCCTGTCCTTCTCTTTCCGCTCCGCAGCCCGTCAAAACATTTGTCATCCCGGCTGTCATGGTCACTGCCATGCCCCATGCGATCATTTTTCTGATTCTGTATGTAACCATAAAACTTCCCCTTTATTTCTGTTTCCAAGTATCTTTATCATACCATTTTCTTTCGTTTCCCGCAAACCCCGACAGAGCAAATTTCCTGTTTTCATGACATTTTCCGAGTTCTTTTTACTTTCTTTTTAAACACACAAAAGCGCTACCCCAATTTTTTGAGTAGCGTTTCTGTTTTTATCTATTTAGAGAAGAATATGGTAAGGAAACTATTTTATGTACTGTCATTATTCTTTTACAGCACCTGCAGAAATACTGCTGATGATGTATTTAGAGAAGAATGCAAATACGAGTAAAATCGGAATAACAGAAATTGCAACGGCGAGATAAATTGCGCCCTGGTTTGCAGTAATATCTGTTGATGCCCTTAAAGTTGCCATCATAACCGGTAATGTAAATTTCTCATTTTTATTTAAGATAATCATAGGTAACAGGTAAGCATTCCATCCACCGATGAATCCCATGATACTCATGGTTGCAATCCCAGGTGACATGATTGGGATTGCGATTCTGTGGAATGTATATAACTCGCTTGCTCCATCAATTCTGGCTGCCTCGATCAGTGAAGGTGGCATAACGGAAAGTACATACTGTCTTAAGAAAAATACGGTTCCCGGTGAAGCAATTGCCGGAATAATCAATGGGATATAAGAGTTTACCAGATGAAGTTTGGTACATAAGTTATAAAAACCGATCAGACCAAGCTGTCCAGGTATCATCATGAAAATTAAAATCGTCATGAATAATACTTTATTTCCCTTGAATTTGTACATTGCCAGTGCATAAGCTGTCATAGCGGAAAAGTATGCACAGAGTAATGTAGATGGAACTGCTACTTTCAAACTGTTCCACATACCTAAAAACAGGTTGAAGTATTTAAATACAGTAGCCCAGTTTTCTTTTAAATAAACACTCGGAATCAGAGTAAATGATTTCATAATCTCAGATCCGCTTCGTGTTGCGTTGACAATCATTAATAAAAATGGAAACATACACACTACACTAAGCAGGATTAGTAAGATATATAAAATTGTTTTTTTGATTTTATATCCAATGCCGTTCATAGTAATCCTCCTTATTTCGTCTTAGATGAAGCCCGTTTTTTTGCACGGCGTGCTGCTGCTTTCTCTTCATCCTGGTTAAACACTTTTAACTGTATAATGGAAACAGCTAAAATGATAAGGAATAATACATAGGCGATTGCGGATGCATAACCAGTCTGTGTTGTTCCTGTTGTAAATCCAAATTTATAGAGATACATTACCACGGTGTATACGGAGTTATAAGATGCCCCTGCCGGATTTGACATCAGATACGGCAGATCGAACATCTGTAATCCACCAATCAGTGATGTGATTGCTACATAAAGTAACATCGGTCTTAATAATGGTAATGTGATTTTTCCAAATACGGTCCATCTTCCGGCTCCGTCAATTGCTGCTGCCTCGAAATAATCTTTTGAGATTCCCTGCACACCAGCCATTAACATAATGAAGGAGTTACCAAACCACATCCAGGAACTGATCACTGCGATGGTCACACCTGCTGTTGCAGATGATCCAAGCCAGTCGACCGGAGTGTAATTTGCACCAAATAACCGATAGATGCTTGCAATAATCTGGTTGAACGTTCCATAACGCCAATCCAGTAATGTCTGAAATAAGAATGCAACAGATGTTGCTGCAATTAAGTTCGGTAAGTAATAAATAATACGGAAAATTCCAAGTCCTTTGATTTTGTATTTGATATCACTAAATACAATGGTAAGTAAAAATGCAAGTCCGAGCTGTAATACGATATTCACACCCCAGATCCTTACCGTGTTCCAAAGCGCTCTCCAGAAAAATTTGTCTGTGAATACACGCTTGTAGTTGTCAAACCAGACCCAGGATGTCACACCGACTCCTGCAATCTTGGCATTTGTAAAACTGAAATATAAGGTTCTTAATACCGGATAAACACTAAAAATACAAAATACAATAACAAATGGTAAAACGAAGAAGTATCCCACGTTATCATATTTTTTCAAACCATTTTTATTCTTTCCCATATTCTGCCATTCTCCTTCTTCATAACTATCTCAGAGGATAGCCATTCTTTTCCTGTACTCTTTTGTCTTTTCTTACAGTCTGCACATTCACTGTGCAGACTGTAAGAAAAATGATTTTGGAGATATTTTTATCTGTTTACTGTGATTTCAGGATATGTTGCTTCAATTGTATCGTAGAAGTCAGAGATTGCCTCATCCTTTGTCTTCTCACCAGTTTTAACAGAAGAGATTGCATTGCCCCATGCATCGCCGATACCTTTGTCGTATCTTGTTACTTTAGAAGTATCAATGTACTGTGCCTGATCTAACCAGAACTGGTATAATTTCTCACCACCGTAAATCTGGTTCTCATCATCTTTGTGTTTATCAAGAGCTGATTTCAAAGAAACTGTATCACCCTGTGAGTATTCAATCCACCAGTTAGCTGTATCTTCATTTAATGTACAGAATTTTACGAATTCCCAAGCTGTGTCTTTTCTTTCAGACTGAGAAGAAATACCGATATATGTACCACCGTCAAATCCTGCTGCTGGTCCAGAGCAAACGCCCCATAATCCAGATGTCTCGCCTACGTTATCTCTCATAGTAAGTACACCCCAGGAAGGAAGACCAAATGCGAATACAGTTGTTGTATCAAGTCCTTTTGTTGCCTCTGCGAACTGATCTGCATCCCAAACGTTAACGGAATCATCTGCATTAGACTGGATATCTGCTGTTAAGATAGGTACCTCGCCAGCCATAGCCTGATACCAAGGTGTTGACCACTGGCTTGCATATGCTGTTAAGTCATTCTGATATAAGTCAACGCAAAGATCCATGTAATCAATTCTGGACTGGTCAACATTTAATGTTCCATCTACTACCCATGCACTATCACCGGAGAATACGTTCATCTCTGCATCAGAAGAGAAGATTCTGTATCCAGCATCTTTTAATGTCTGAGCTGTCTCTAAGATAGTAGGATAATCTTTGAATAATTTTCCAACTTCGTCCGGATCATCTGTTCCGAATACTTCTTTTGCGATATCTCTTCTGTAGTAGATACCTGCTGGTGTGATCTGGTAAGAGATTGCTCTCTGGATACCATCGTCATCCTGTCCAACCTGCCATACATAATCAACGATCTGATCTGCATAATCCTGTGCATTGTATGGTGCCTGGTTTAAATCCTCGAAGAAACCTGCATCAAAGAAATCCTCTAACATCTTTGGCTCACCAACGATGATATCCGGTTCTTTTTCTCCTGCAAGTAATGCTGTCTGAACTTTTGTTGGGTAATCAGCTGGCTCGATAACCACTGTATCAACCTCTACACCAGTCTGTTCCTGGAATCTCTTACCAAAGTCGATCAAGTCGTTTGATAATGTCCATACAACTAACTTTTCATCGCTGGATGCATTTGCTGTGCTTCCCTTTGTCTCTGTTCCTGCTGCTGCATTATCGCTTGTGCTTGCTGTGTCGCCACATGCTGCCATGGATAATGTCATTGCACTTACGAGCAATACTGATACTACTTTTTTCCAATTCATATATAATCCTCCTTGTTTTACGAAGCAAAATCCGAACCCATTGGTGAGGAGAGGATTTTGCCTCCTTATTGTTCTGCAGAAAAGTGAATTTGCTTTCTGCTGTTACACAACACTTTGTTGTTTGTTGATAATTGAATTATAAGTTCAATCCCCTCTTGTAAAAATGCTTTAAATTTTAAAATGGTGTCTTTTTTTTAGGTGTCCTTTCTCCCATCAGCGCAGATTCTTTTTCTGTTTCTTCCCAGAACTTTTTGTTTTCGTAGTCCGTTGTGATAATTTTCATGCGATATTGTACTATGTGTGTCGTTCTTATCGAACATCAATCTCAATGGATGTCACAAGCCCCTCACGGACATCCACTGCTATTTTTTCTCCTGCAACGCCGCTGCCCACATTGGCAACGCTTCCATTCTGATAGATAAACTTCATGGAAGCAATCTCATAATGTCCCGGAATGTAGTCGGTGACATCTGCAAACTGATACGTTACCTTTGTCTTTCCAAACAGCATGGCAGATACTTTTCCATTTTCCGGAATCAGATATGCCGGTACCGCAGGCTGTGGCGTGAAATGCAGTTCTCCATTTTTCATGGATAAAATATGGCTGCCAAACATCATCTGTTTCCACATACTGATAAACTCGATGGTCGATCCACTTAAGCGTGCCACAAAACCTTTGCCGTGATATGCTTTGTTTGGATTTTTACTGCTTGCGATAAAGGATGAATTCTCATAAATACTTCTTCCATATACTTCCTTATCCAAAAATGGGATCGCAGCTTTGTGGAAATCCTCAAAAAATGCTTCATACATGCCATTTCGGATGAGTTCCAACAGATACTTATATTCCATATGAAGCCAGATGGACTCATTCTCCAGCCAGCCAGGTGTGAAGGCTCTCGCTCTTCCAAGTTCAAAGGATGCATTCTGCAAAGAAGCATTGACCTTATACATGGAAAGTTTTTCATCATAGAGATCACTGTGTCTCACCTGCTCATATAATTTTGCCTTTTTC